>Ga0070667_100000008_pt1 | contig 285591 bp, 253 predicted proteins | sample KBSS33metaG_FD_64659 | JGI IMG/M metagenome (GOLD analysis project Ga0070667, IMG submission 64659) | Switchgrass rhizosphere microbial communities from Kellogg Biological Station, Michigan, USA - KBS S3-3 metaG | ecosystem: Host-associated > Plants > Roots > Rhizosphere > Soil ...
AAACCCTTCGGCTTACTCAGCGAACCGCGCGACAAAGCCCGCGCGCGTGTCAGGAAATACGGTCATGTCTGGGAGTAAAGGAAGCGCCATTCGTGTCCGGTACCTTCCCGCAAAGGGATTCGGCATATTTCTCTCGCGCCTGAAAGGCCTCAATGCCGCGTGAGCGCGGCGTCTGCTTGAAGGCTGCGAAGAAGGTTTTGCAAAGGGGGTCTTTGTTCCTCTTGACTGCAATGCCGATTCCAGCGCCAGCGTTTCTATCAGCGCCAGCGCGTCCCGGTAAGAGTGGACGCCGCACTTCCCTGTGCGGCTCGCTGCCGCGCGCACCGATCATGGCTATTCGGCGGGAGCCTCACCCCAACCCCTCTCCACCCCGAGGGTGGAGAGGGGCCGCCTTGGGGGTGAGGCAAAGCGCAAAATCACTGTGCCGCAGTACGGGCGCCAATCGAATACGAGCGCTGACGGAGAGTGGTGCCCGGCGTGTGCTCAAGCGTAATGGACGTGCCCAAGCTCGCTTTTTTATGTCTCCCGGTGTCGTATTCCCGCTACTCGATGAACCGCTCGGCCTCCACGTGATTGACGATCACCTGATTGAAGTGAGCATTGCGGGCGGCCCCGTTGACCGTGATCAGCGTCGGAAATAATGCTTTGCGGGTTTTGGTGCCCGCAAGAAACCGTTCCCGCTTGCGAACGATGGCCTGTGCATCCTTTTGCGTCATCGTGTATTCCGCGCGATGAAATTTGATTTCGCAGAGGTTGATGCAGCCATCCGCGCGGTCGAGAACCAGGTCGATTTGCGCGCCGTCGTCATGCCATTGCGACACCGTGGCGGTGACGCCCGCGATGCCGAGTTGCCGCTTGATGGCGGCGGTATTCTTCAGGCAGAACGTCTCGAAGGCATAGCCGGCCCAAATGCGAAATTCTTGCGAGGCGGCCTGCCGTTGCCAGTAGCCGGAAAGATCGTCCAGCCCGTCCTCCACGGGCTTCACCCATTTCAGGTAGAACAGCGTGAATTCATCCGTCAGGACGTATTTGCCCGATTTTTTCCTGTTGTTGAACTGCGGCACGAACGTGATGAATCCCGATTCTTTGAGCTCGGTCAGGATATCCGTGAGGCCGCCGCCGCCGCTCAGGCCGGTTTCCTTCACGATCCGCTCCACGCTCAGGCCGTAGCGGCTTCCCGCCAAAGCCTCGATGATCTTCAAGTGATTGACATAGTCGTCGAACAGCGAGCGGAATAACTGATGGAACTCTCCCTTGAGAGGCGCGTCCCGGTCGAAATAACGCGCCTGAATCAGCTGGTCCACCGAGTGGCCTGGCTGCAAGCCCGCCAGGTATTTCGCGACCCCGCCCACCGCCATGTGCAGCTCGATGAGTTGCGGCGCGGACAATTGGACCCGCTGCGCCTCGAGGAATCGCCGCATTTCGGATAGCGTGAAGGGCAGCATGTGTATCCGCCGGGTGAGCCGGCCATACAGTCCCGCGCGATCTTTCACCACCTTCTTGATCATCCAGGACGCCGCGGATCCACAGACCACCACGATGACTCCATTCTCTCGTTCCAGGTAGCGATTCCAGGTATAACTCAGCGCCGACAGCAGCTTGGATCGCGGCGAAGCCAGCCAGGGCAATTCGTCCAGAAATATGATCAGCTTTTGCTTGGGGGGTTTTCCCTGGGCGCGCTTTCGCAAAAGGTCGAAAGCGTCATACCAGTCCCTGGGTTTTTTCTGAAGCTCCCTCTGTCCGAAGGTTTCCGCATAGACCCGGTTGAAATTCTTCAGCTGAGTCGCCGTCGTCGCGTCCTTGGCGCCGGTGAGCTCGAAATAAATCCCCTTGTCCCGGAAGAATTCCCGGATGAGAAACGTCTTGCCGATGCGACGTCTCCCGTAGATCGCAACCAGCTGCGGATCCTGCGAATCGTGGAGGGCCTCGAGAATCGCGATTTCCTTGTCGCGGCCGACGATGGACCGGGAAATGGCGCGGGTACCCATAAATCTCGCGGAATCGGGCTAAAAGTTGATGATTCCGCGAAGTATACGCTATACCTCGCGGAATGTGCAATAAAATTCGACATTCCGCGCGTGATTCCCCTTTGCGGTGTCAGCGGCGTGCAGTTGTTCCCGAACTTGCAATGCCAAGCCCAATGCAAACAGGACACTGGCATGGGAAGGGTGTACCAGCCGGCTTGGGTGAGCTGCAGACGACCGGGCGTTGCGGGATCTTCGCGCGTGAATTTGACGAACCAAGCTCCGGCGAACGAAATGGCGGTGGATGCGATCCAAAGGAAGAGTGTCAGAAAAAGGCTCACGTGAGATTCCCTCTATCTCGGCGGCACTCGGGACGGCTCATCCTGCGTCGCGACAACGCGGAATAGTACTGCGTCGATACGATAGGCGGTGTTCTCAAGGCCTCTGAGTTCTCGCGATACCAATTCTACGACTACTTGAAGTGCCCGGGCGTGTGTTGCGGAAGAAGCGGGTGGAGTCGGTGCGGTAGAGGCAGGTGACGATCAGTACGAGGAATGCGGTGTGAATTGCCCATTGGCGGAAGCTGATGAGGACGTGAAAGGCCATCCAGGCAATGGCAAGCCAGCGTGCCTAGTTTTGGGCGCGCAGCAGGAATACGCCGCAGACGATTGCGAGAGATTCAGTGAGCTCGATCCAAATCCAATCGGGCGCGCGACGGTCGATCAAGTAGACTGCGGAACCGTTGAATCCCACGAGGAGAAAAAGGCAGGCGATTAGGATGACGGGGACGGGAATCCTCGGACTGGGCATTGGCGTTGCCACGACTCGGGTTTCGGGGCAATTCTGCCTCTGTCAAGGTCGCCAGTCACTGTGTCAGGGAGGTCGGTATCCGCGAGTCATAAGGCGCGGGGTCATTTGATCATTACAATGTAGTTCGAAAAGTTTGCCGAGCTTGCGGCCGGTGGAGCTCGATTGCCTCCCAAGGTCACGAGGCCGGCGTTCGCAGCGCGCCGATACACCGCCCGCACAGGATCACGGTCATCGTTCACCTCGCAAGTCTCTGACGTGAGCGACCAAGCACTTGCGGTGAGCCAGGCGGGGAGTGTGGTGGCCAATTTGCTGTAGCACACATACACCGTTGCAGCCCGATCCAAGTTGAACTCGAGGTAGTCGGTCATGGTGGCGAACTTGTCGTCGTTTGCGGTTTGAATGAGACGCGCGCCGTTGAGGGCGGTGGAGAGTGCGGTCAGGGTGTACGTGCGGTCGATGTAGGGCAACTTGCCGACTTGGGCGCTGGTGACTGCATAGGTCTTGCCGGTCGCCACATATTGAATGGTGACATTCGGCAGTCCAGCAGAACCCGCGATCGCATAATCGCGGTACACCGTTGAGACACTTCCCGTCAACGTGATCCGCACCGTCTGCTCCGCCGTCGCATTACTCGGCACCACAAAGCGAATGGAGCTCCCGCTGCCGCTCGCGATCGCAGGCCCGCCGTCATTGAGTACGTCCACCGACCAAGACAGCCCGGCACCCGACCCTTGCGCAGTGATCGTCGCCCCCGGCGCGAGCACCGCACCGACCGAAGGAGCGACAATTTGCGGAATGTTCCCATTCGTGCTCAGCGTCACGCGCGCGACGTTGAACGAATCAAACGCATTCAACCCCGAGAACACCGCCCAAAGACCCTTACCGTCTGCACTGATCCATTTGGCGGGGAAAGACAGACCATTGCCTTCACCCGCCGTTTCGTTGTATCCGCCCCAATCCGAGTAGTAGCCAAGGGTGGCCCACGGTCCCCACGGATGCGGCGCTTCGAAAAAGCCCACTTGTCCAGCGCCATTGCCGTGGAACGTCGTAAGCAAATAGCGCCCGAGAGCGGGGGCATACACGATGCTCTGCCCCGCGTACGTACCCGCCGGAATATTGGCATCATGGAAAACCGGAACAGCATTCGCCTCCACCGTAGACCAAACCGCTGTCGCCGCGTCCGGCCCGGCCCAATACTCATAGTGGCCCGGCGTGCTGGGGTTGGTCGTGAGCTCACCACGACGCACTCTGCGCAAATACACATGACTCGCATCGACGTTAACGTCCCGCTGATAATACAAATACACATGCGCCGGATCCCACGCGCCGCGATAGTCTTGCCCAAACTGCAAGGGCGCGCCCAGCATCGCAGAGACCGTCCAAGGCGCGATGGTCCAGGTCTTACCCAGATCTTCGGACCAGATGAGCGTGCGTTGCGTCGGGTTACTGCCCGAGCGCTGGGTCGGATCGGCGCAGCCGCAATTGACCGTAGTCCATAAGCCGCCCTGCCCATAAAGCACGCCGTCGATCGAGATGACATTGCCGACCTTGCCGCCGAACGTGGCGGGGTACTGCGCATAGCCCGGCGCAGCGCCCCAGACATTCTTGCCGCTGAAGCTATTGGGTTGTCCCTGCACAGGAGTCCCTGTGATGCGGGCAAACCCTAAGCTCACGCGGCCGATGTTGTTGGCGTTGCCGTCGAAGCCGCCGCCATCGCCCCAGGCGCCGTACAGATTGCCATCGGCCGCCCAAGTCATCGGCCACAGATCGCTGCCTTGGGCTTTGCGAAGTGTCGTCACGGTCGAGAGATCCCAGGTCATTCCGGTGATGACCTGGCTCTGGGGATAGGGCGCGTTAGACGCGAGTGTTATGTTGGTGATGAGCATGAGGAACACGCTCATCCAAAGGCCGCGATTCATGTGAGTGGCTCCCGTGTTGGATGCGGGGCACTTTAGCGAGTGGGCGGGTCTGTGTACGCTGCGTAAGGTCCGCGTTTAGCCAGTTTTTTGGCCTTAGCGTCGGAGGGGCAGTCCAACACAACCTCGAAGCCTGCGTATGAACACAACACAAGAGTCGCCCAGTGTGCCGACAGGCACTATCAAGGTTCGGCCCATGCGGGCCTACCGTCGAGCACGAGAGCGCATGTCGATGTCCCTTAATTTGGACCGATGGCCCTTAAATGCCGGACTGGCCCTTAATTACGGACTGAGAACTCCCGCCGGGAGCAATAACCCTTTGATTATAAAACGGATACTCGTCACCCCGCGGATCCGCGTCCGCCAAAACCCAGTCCCAGGATTAAGGGCCAAGACTTGCGAGTCCGGGAATTAAGGGCCGCAGCGCAGCTCGTAAATGATTGATTTAATTACATCACGAGTCCGGGAATTAAGGGACATCGACAGACGTTCGAGGGGCAAGAAATCGATCAGGAACCGTCGAGGGTCGGCGATGGCCTGCGGCTCACCGCTCCCGGGCGTCGTACCATCGCCTTCGATGCCGCGCTTCCAGGCGACGCTCGGCGGAATGCCCAGCGCGCCGTGCGTTTGGCCGTGATAGAGGCCAGCGATCTGGTGAGTCAGCCACCGCTCGACCTCATCGAGCGTCATGGCCGCGTACTTCTCGGGATCAAGGTCCCCCTTGATGCGCGTATCGGAGAAGGTGGTCCCGGGCAGAAGATGCAGTTTGCCCATCATCGTGCCGATGAGGCGCTCGATGTGACCTCCGTAGTGAGGCGTCCTGACGGGGCGGTAGCCGATCGAGATGTTATACTGCTCGCATCCGCGGCGCAGCGCCTCGGATCGGAACTCCCGGGCGTTATCCAGGTGCAGCCGTGCCATCAATCCCTGCACCGGCCAGTCTTGCTCGACCTGTCGCTGCACCAGCCACGGCTGCTTGGGCAACACCGCGTGCGCGAGACACAGCGCGACGCTCGTGGCCGAGGGCGGCTCGAGCGAGAGGTGAAAGCCCACGACGCAGCGCGAGCAGACATCGATCGCCACAGTGATCCACGGGCGCTGGATCGGCAGACGCGTGACCGAGTCCACCACGATCACATCCACCAGGGTGTGATCGATCTGCACCAGCGAGAGCGGATAGGCGGCCTCGAGCGATCCAGTGACGGGCCCAAACCGATCGCGCGCCGCCTTGCGGCCCTCGCGCCGGGCGAGGACCTCTCTGGGAGGCTTCGCCCGCACGCGAGTCCTGAGCGCCTTGCGGCTCGGTGGAGGAAGCCCCGCGGTGTGGCATCGGCTGCGAACCTCGGTGAGCAGATCCGAGACCTTAAGTTTTTGCCGGGTGAGATAGACGGTCTCGATGACCTCATCGATCAGCGTGTTGGTCTCGGGCATCAAGCGGGAGCCTCCACGGCGAGGGCCCCGCGGCTGCGGCAGCAAGCTCGTCAGGCGCGGATCCTCGGCAAAGCGCTTCAGCCGCACGTAAAGCTGGGTGGTCGAACTGCCGAGCTCGGCCGCCGCGGCCGCGACCTCCGCTCGCGTACGGCGCGCGTTGCTCGCCAAACGTTGGATGATCGGAAAATAGAGTCGGGCCTCGTCCCACTGGGACGGGCTGACGGCGGTGAGTTCCGGGATGGCGTGCTTCTCGCTCATGGGATGATCGAGGTGTCGAAAGTGATCGGTACTGAAAGATCGACACGAAGGCCTCTTCGCGCATTTGTTATGGACACAGCTTCATGTTGCGGCTTTGTGTCGCAACGGGGGTGCATTGTCAGGGCGCTCTGGACGGCTCCTCACAGACCGACGACGGCTCCGCCCTAGCCCACAGGCTATTGATGGCTGAACATCGAGTCGGCTCCACCCCTCTCCGAGCAGGTAGGCCGACCATCATCGTTGTGGCTTTACACCACTGAGGACTCCTCCTTCTCAGCGACTGTCGTCGCACGGTGTCGATTGGCCCAACCGGCGAACATCATCAGCAACGGGCGAGTAGGCAGCAGAAGGGACGACATGGCAGCCGAGTAATCGGTCGTTCCTTTCCCGCGCCTCATCGCGCCGTCCGGCTGTGTGACTGCCTGGCGATCACGTTGTTCGAATTCTTGGACACTACTTCCAGGCCTCGCCCAAGACTTTCGGGGATACGACTGAAGTACCCCAACCCTGCCCGGCAGTACGGCACAATTCATCGACGCCGGCCTTACCTACCTACCACGTACGAGTCCCCGGAACGCCTACCTCCCGGGGAAAATATTTTTTCGCGCCCGTCCTTGATCTGAGCGAGAGGGAGGCTGTCTCGGTCAGCTGGCAGTCAGAGCGTCGTCTTCCGGATAGTCCGGGTACGCTACCTCGCCTCGTCAGACTTCCCGAGTTCGTTCCAGATTCACAATCGCCTCTACGCCCAGATGAAGCTTTTCGTCCGCTCCATCATCGGCGCAGCTTTGAAAGCGCCGTATCAGTTACCAAGCGTTACGCTCTTGTTATGCTATAGCTTCCGCTAATCCGCGCGACTTTTTTGAGCGACTTGCAGCGATGCGCTCGGCAATCCATCCCTGAACCTCCGATTCGACCCATCCAACCGAGCGAGCTCCAATACTGACCCGGTTCGGGAATTTTCCGTCCGCCTCCAGCTGGTAGATCACCGAACGGCACAAACCCGTGGTTTCTTTCACCTGAGCCAACCGAATGATTCGTATCTTCTCCGACATGGGAGTCTTTCTGGTTTGTACGCAGAACGGTGACGCACAGACTAAGAGTTTCTGGGATCGCGACAATCCGGCCGGGCGCAACCAGGAGAGCTCCGGATGAAGGCGCCAGAAGATGGCTAAACCGGAGTGGGCCGAATGAGAGAGCGATCCGATACGGCAGTCACCGGTTCAGGCATCAGAGGAAAGACTGTGTAGCAAAAAGTGTAGTAAATAAAAAATCGAAGTTATATAAATTCTATAAAATCAGTAAGTTAGATATGTAGGTTCGAATCCTAGTCCCCCAACCATCCGAGAGAACCCCGCCTGGCGCGGGGTTTTTTCTTGCGCGGGCGTTTGTGCTCAGATCCGCTGCACGCCTTCGCTGTTGCCGATGAGCAGTACATCCGCCGGACGCACCGCGAACAGTCCCACGGTGACCACTCCCACGATTTGATTGATCTGCGCCTCGAGGCCGCAGGGGTCCTCGATGGTGAGGTCGTGCACATCGAGGATGACATTGCCGTTGTCGGTGACGACGCCCTGTCGCCATACTGGCCTTCCTGGCAAATGTCGTGCCACATAGCTGCGCGCCATCGGGATCACTTCCACAGGTAGGGGGAATCTTCCCAGCCGGGAGACGATCTTGGTGTCGTCCACCACGCAGATGAATTGTCGGGAGGCGGCGGCCACGATCTTCTCGCGGGTGAGTGCGGCGCCGCCGCCCTTGATGAGTTGACGCCCCCGAGTGGCTTCATCCGCCCCGTCCACGTACAGCTCGAGCATGCCCACGTCATTGAGCTCGAGCACTTCGATGCCGGCGTCGCGCAGCCGCGCCGTGGACGCCTGCGAGCTCGAGACCGCCCCGCGCAGGCGGCTACGCCACTCGCGCAACGCGTCGATGAAGTGGTTCACGGTGGAGCCGGTACCGACGCCCACGATCATCCCATCGCGCAGATACCCTAGTGCCGCCTGGGCGGCGCGCCGTTTCTTCTCATTCGCATCGATGGTCATTATGGGACTCCAGAAACACTTAAGCCCGCTTTCGCGGGCTTAAGTTTCAGTATTCGGATTCGGTGGGCGCGGTTTTTTACGCCGCGCACACCGAAGTTCAAGGGCAACTACTTCTTCTTAGCAGCTTTCTTCTTGCCCTTCTTTTTCGCTCTAGCCATGTTGGCTCTCCAATTACGGGTTAGTCCGGGGCTGGAGTATATACATGGGAATCAAAAAAACAAGCAACCCCCGTCTGTTACCACCGCATCGAGACGTACGTCATGAGGGACGGGGGTGATTTGCGGTACCTGCTGAAACGCAAAACCGATGCCGATGAGGCGGGGACCGCGCCATGCATTGCGCAGATGGCGGAATGCGAATGCGCGATCGTAATACCCACCGCCCATTCCAAGGCGCATGCCGCGCCGGTCGAACCCGAGCAGCGGCAGGAACACGAGGTCGAGCCAGCGCGCGCCGATGGAGCGCGATCCCCGCGGCTCGGCGATGCCGAAGCGGTTGAGCGAGGTGGTGCCGCTCATCGCGATGAAGCGCATGGTGTTCGCGTGCGGTGCAATACGCGGCAGATACAGCTCGCAGCCGCGCGCGGCTGCCAGCTGCATCAGCGGCGAGGTATCGAGCTCTTCGGCAAGGGGGGAGTAGAGCGCAATGCGCTGGCCGGCATGCAGGTGGAATGCGCGATCGGCATACCGGGCGACGAGATGGGCCGCATGCAAGCGTTGCGCCGGCGGTACGGCCCGCCGCGCGGCGCGCAACGTCCTCCTCTGCGTCTGGCGGGAATCAGCCGGCACTAAAAACACCGCCCGCAGGTGCCGGTGCCGACCGTTGCTCTCGAACCAGAGCAACAAGTGGGACGAGCCGCGGCAGGTAAGGCTTTCCTTCGCGTTAAGGCCAAGGACATGCACAATGCTGCTCGCAAACCCATATGTCCCGGGGTGTTTAAATTAGGCTCGAGGGGTAACCCGGCCGACTGTCGAACACCGCAGGCGATGCCAAGCCGACTCTACACCACCCCGGGAGCCGCCGGGAGGTGCGCCATTCTTAAAATTCCAGCTGCCGGCCCTTGCCCTGAGCACGGCTGGCCAGGGCGCTCTCCACGCGCTCGCGCATCTTGCGGACCTTGGTGCCGGTCTCACCACCGGCCTTGGCTGCTCGGTTTTTGATCTGCAGCAGCTCGTTGGTCAGGTTGAGCGCGACCATCACGGCGATGCGGTCGAGACCGACCACCTTGCCGCTGTCGCGAACTTCGCGCATGCGGCTGTTCAGGAACTCGGCCGAGTCGAGGAGAGCGGAGCGCTCCTCATAGGGACAGGCGATGAAATATTCTTTCTCGAGGATGCGCACGCTGACGCGGGCCTGATCCTGCTGAGCTGGTGCGCTCAAGCGCTATGCTCCAGGGTTTTCAGCCGGCCGATCATGGCCTCGACCCGGGTGCGGACCTGCTCGTTGCGATTCAGCAGTCCGGCGCGCTCGTTGGCGAGCGACTCATGTCGCTGGCGCAGCGCCCGGTTCTCCTCCTTGAGCTCTTCCACCCCCGCGAGCAGCTCCTCGATACGCTTCTCGAGCATGCCGATCTCCTGATCGAGCTCGTTTCTTGTTGTGTCTGTCATGGCGGGACTATAGAGCCGGGATCTTCGCGCGGTCAATCATGGAAACCGGCAGGTCCGGCGCCTTCAGGCATAATTCGCTCTGGCATGCAAACTTATGGCGACATCCAGCAGCTGCTTACCGCCGAGCATTCGCTCAGCGATGCGGCGGAGGCGCATGGAACCCTCGCCGGCGCCTTGTGCACCGCATCCGCCTACCGATTTGAGGACTGGCTGCTCGAGATCCTGCCCGAGGGTCGGGCAAGGCCCGCTTCCACCACCATCCTGCGCGAGCTCTACGCCGACACGCAGGAGGCCCTGGGGGGCAGGATGCTGGGATTCCATCCGCTGCTGCCCGATGACCAGCAGCCCATCGATCAGCGTACGGCGGCTTTGGCGCAATGGTGTGTCGGCTTTCTTTACGGACTGGGGTCGGGTGCCATCCCGGACGCCAAGGAGCTGCCAGGGGATGTGGGCGAGGTGGTGCGCGATTTCACCGAGATTACCCGCGTGGGAGTGGACCGGCAGGACAGCGAGGAGTCCAACGAGAGCGCCTATGCGGAGCTCGTGGAGTTCGTGCGCGTGGGCGTGCAGCTGGTGTTCGATGAGCTGGGCGCGGCCCGGGCACCGTCCTCGGAGCCGGCGGGAGCGCCCTTCCATTGAAGGTCAAAAGAGAAGAGTTCGCAAAGCGGCGCACTCAGCTCATGCGCCTCATGGGGGCCGACTCCATTGCCGTGCTGCCGGCGGCGCCGGTGCAGCAGCGCAACAATGATGTCGACTATGCCTACCGCCAGGACAGCGATTTTTTCTACCTGACGGGCTTCAACGAGCCCGAGGCGGTGGCGGTGCTGGTGCCGGGGCGTAAGCCGGCGGAATACATTCTCTTCGTGCGGGAGCGCGATCCCGAGCGCGAGACCTGGGACGGCAGGCGTGCCGGAACCATGGGCGCCACGCGGCAGTACGGCGCCGACGATGCCTTTCCCATTACCGACATCGATGACATCCTGCCGGGGCTGATGGAGAACCGTGCGCGGGTGTACTACCCCATGGGCGCGCATGAGTCCTTCGACCGCCAGATGCGCGGCTGGGTCAATGGCCTGCGCCGCCAGGCGAGATTTGGCAAGCATCCGCCCTACGAGTTCGTCGCGTTGCAGCATGTGCTGCACGACATGCGCCTGTTCAAGTCCAGGGCGGAGCTCGCCTCGATGCGCGAGGCGGCGCAGATCGCCGCGCGCGCGCATGTGCGCGCCATGCAGCGCACCCGCCCCGGCGTCAATGAGTACGAGATCATGGCCGAGCTACTGCACGAGTTCCGTCGGGGAAACGCCGATACCTCCTACCACCCCATCGTGGGCAGCGGGCCCAATGCCTGCGTGTTGCACTACCACGAGAACAACCGCACCCTGCGCAAGGGCGAGCTACTGCTGGTGGATGCCGGCTGCGAGTTCGAGTCCTATGCCTCGGACATCACGCGCACCTGGCCGGTGAGCGGGCGTTATTCCGCCGAGCAGCGGGCGGTGTACGAGATCGTGCTCGCCGCCAATCTCGCCGCCATCGAGAAGGTGAAGCCGGGCAACCCGTGGAATGAGCCGCATGAGGCGGCGGTGCGCGTGGTCACCCAGGGGCTGGTGAAGCTCGGCCTGCTGAAGGGCCGCCTGCCTGCACTGATCAGGAGCGAGGCGTACAAGAGATTCTTCATGCATCGCACGGGCCACTGGCTGGGCATGGATGTGCATGACGTCGGTGACTACAAGGTGGGCGAGGAGTGGCGTGTGCTCGAGCCCGGCATGGTCATGACCATCGAGCCCGGCATCTACATCGCACCCGGGGCGCGCGGCGTTCCCAAGCGATTCCGCGGCATCGGCGTACGCATCGAAGACGACGTGGCCGTGACGCGCCACGGCGCCGATGTGCTGACTCGTGATGCGCCCAAGGACCCGGACCAGATCGAGTCTCTCATGGCGGCCGCATGACCGACGTCGACGTCGCCGTTGTGGGCGGCGGCATGGTGGGCGCGAGCCTCGCGCTGGCGCTCTCGGGCACCGGGGTTTCGGCGCTGCTGATCGAAGGCGTGGCTCCGGGCTCCAACGCTCAGCCCAGTTTCGATGAGCGCACCACGGCGCTGGGCAATGCCAGCCGGCGCATCTTCGAGGGCCTGGGTGTGTGGCCGCGCATTGCGCGTGAGACGGCGGCGATTCAAACCATTCATGTGTCCGATGCCGGCCGTTTCGGGTTCGCGCGTCTGAGGGCGGCAGATCAGGGCATTGAGGCCTTTGGCTATGTCGCGGCCAATCGGGCCATCGGCACCGCGCTGTGGGAGCGCCTGGGCCAGGCGGGCAATATTGCTCTGCGCATGCCGGCACGTGCCGAGTCGGTCGAGATTGCGGCGGACGGTGTGCGCCTGACGGTGGTCAACGAAGACGGAACGTATGAGCCGGTGCGAGCCCGTCTGGTCGTCGCCGCCGACGGCGCGAATTCCGTGGTGCGCGCGGCCGCGGGCATCGGCGCTTCGGTCGAGGATTACAGCCAAGTGGCCGTCATCGCCAATGTGGCAGCGGATCGGCCGCACGACAGCACGGCCTATGAACGCTTCACTGCGACGGGTCCGCTGGCCGTGCTGCCTCTTCACGATGGCAGTCTGGGGATCATCTGGACCGGCACACCGGAGCGTGCGGCGGAGATCCTGGACTGTCCCGATGAGGTCTTTCTTCGCGAGCTGCAAATTCGTTTCGGCTGGCGGGCCGGCAAATTTATCAGGGTCAGTCGGCGATCCTCCTATCCGCTCAAACTCACGCGTTCCGCCGCGGCTACCGCTGCGCGCACCGTGCTGATCGGCAATGCGGCCCAGGCGCTGCATCCCATCGCCGGCCAGGGATTCAATCTGGGGCTGCGCGATGCGGCGATGCTGGCGGAGCTGCTGGCGGGGGCGGACGGCGATGTAGGTGCCCCGGCGCTGCTCGCCCGCTTCGCGCAATGGCGATCCGAGGATCGGCAGGGCGTCATCCGTTTCACGGATGGCCTGGTGAAGCTGTTTGGGGATTCGCGCTTCGGTGTGGGAGCGCTGCGCAACCTTGGCCTGCTGCTGTTCGATCTAGCTCCGTCGGCCAAGAGCGCGCTGGCGCGCGTCAGCGCCGGCTTTGCGGGGCCGTCGCCGCGGCTGGCGCGGGGGCTGACGCTGAGCCATGGCTGAGGACGTCGATGTGCTGATCGTCGGCGGCGGCCCGGTGGGGGGCTGTCTGGCGGCGCTGCTGGCGCGCGGGGGCAGTGGTTTGCGAGTTGCCGTGCTTGAGCCGAAGCGGCCGCCGTTACCGGCGGCTGATGTGCCGATGGACTTGCGCGTGGTGGCGGTGTCCCGGGCCAGTGAAAGAATTCTGGGCACGGCGGGCGCCTGGGATGCGATCGCCGGGCGGCGGGTCAGTCCTTATGAGCGGATGCACGTGTGGCATGAGCGCGTCGCACCGCGTGGCGAGCAGGCGCTGGTGTTCGATGCCGCGGAGGCGGGTGAACCAAATCTGGGGTACATCGTCGAGAATCGACTGTTGCAGGCGGCGGTGCTGGATGCGGCGGAGGAGGCGGGGGCGCGGATCGTGACCGGTGGATTCAATTCGCTGCGGATTGGGGATGAGGGGGTGGAGATCGAGACGAGCGTGGGCTCTTTTGGGGCGCGGTTGGTCGTGGGGGCGGATGGGGCTCAGTCGGCGGTGCGGTCGGCGGTGAGGCTGACGGCGCAGATCGCCGAATATGGGCAAACGGCGATCGTGGCGACGGTCGCGACGGAGTGCTCGCATGAGCGGACGGCGTGGCAGCGGTTTTTGAGCACGGGAACGTTGGCGTTTCTGCCGCTGGCCGATGGGACGAGCTCGATTGTGTGGTCGGTGGATGACGAGGTGGCGGAGCGGCTGTTGGCTCTGACGCCCGAGGCCTTTTCACGGGCTTTGGATGAGGCGTCGGATCTTGCGCTCGGCAAGACCCGATTAATGAGCGAGCGGCTGTCTTTCCCGCTGCGCGATCTCTCGGCGCCGCGTTTCGTGGCCCAACGCTGTGCGCTGATCGGGGATGCGGCTCATGTGGTACATCCATTGGCGGGGCAGGGGGTCAACTTGGGGCTGCTGGATGCGGCGGCGCTGGCGGAGCTATTGATCGAGGGTCGGCGCGAACGGGAAGACCCGGGGGCACTGCGCATTCTGCGGCGGTATGAGCGGTCGCGTAAGAGCGAGACGGAGGTGATGCGGACAGCCATCAACTCGTTCAATCGGTTCCTGGCGCATGGGTCGGGACCCCTGTCGCGAGTGGCGCAGCAGGGGTTGGGATGGGTGAATCGCAGTCAGGAGGCGAAAAGGTTTTTTATCCGGTATGCGCTGGGGGTGGGGCGGGCGCAGCGGGTGTAAGGGGCCATGCTTGGGAATTTACGGATCAGAATTGCGGGCGGCTTCGAGATAGGTACTAGGTCAGCCGCTTGTGGGAGCGCATAGTCACGTGCGTCCGGAATCGACCGAGGCCGTGTGAAAACATATTGTAACTCTTGTCAGGTAAACTCGCGTCATCGGATTGATGGAGTTACCGATGAAGCGATTTATCGAACGCGAAGACCAGTCTCAGAGCACGCTGTTCCCCGAACGTCTCGATGACTACATCGCCGAAGACAATCCCGTCAGGGTGATTGAGGCCTTCGTCGAGGAACTGGATCTTCACAAGCTCGGTTTCGATGGGATGCCAAGCGGTCATCCGTCACTGTCTGCTTCCCGTCAGTGCCATAGCTGGCCGGAGGTGATGCGGATTCGCTTGAACTCGGCTATACAGTCGTTGCGGGAGGAGGTTCCATTTTTATGGCGATCGACATCGTTTTAGTTCTGGCAACGTTCGTATCAGCGCTGATCGGAATCCTCGCAAGCCCAAGGGGGTGGACGAGGGTTGCGTTGATCGCCCTTGTTGCTGCATGTACAAGCATAGGAACTTTGATCAAGGCTCATCAGGACAACCGCAGCAAGGACTTCACAACAGGCGCACTCGGTGCACTCTTGGCCAGCAGTATTCCGCCAGAGAGCTTTGAAAAGGCATGGGGGCACGGATTTTCTCAGGCAGCTAAGCGACATCACTTGATACTGACGGAGAACACGATAGAGGGGACGAAAGGCCATATTTTTTATTTCAATGATCCTTTGGGTAACCTCCAAGGCGTGCTGCCGGTGTCTCCCGACGAGACCGGTAAAATGTGGGCCGACTACGTCTATCACCAGCCAATGGATGACGATGCGGAGTCCATGATGTATCGCAATGCCGCAATTAAGAACGATCAGGACCTAGGCGATGAACTGGAAAAGCTGGCCGTGGTGGGATGGTTTGCGATCTCAAAGAATGTGCCGGGAATCACAAATAGTCCTATAAGATCTTCAGAAACCATGAACTACAACCCCCGTCGCGCCGGCGCCGTGGTACAAGTGGGGACTCAAACCATTTCGGTCAGTATCGAAGAAGATTTCATCAACAAAATCCTGGATCTGCCGCCTGCTCAGCGTTACTACCTTGCTTACGTAGAATTCAAGAGGCAGCTGGATGTACGCCAGCAGGGCACAGGAGGCGTTCGGTAACGATCGGCGCGGCCGGCCGGTTCTGGCCGAACCCGGTCCAGTCCTGTAAACGGAAACTTTCGTACTTGTCGAAAATTTTATGCTGGCCCCTGGTCGCGCTTGCTTTCTGGCGTATCTGAGGTCCAGTGACGGCTCGATCGACAGCCGTGAGCGCCTTAAGCGAGAACCAGCTCATACCGTACGGACGATGGTCCACCGTTTACCACTGACCCGTGTTCTTCATGGAGGTCCATGGCTCGCGCGGCGGCAGTGCCGTTCCCTTCTGCAGCAGCTCAATCGAGATCCCATCCGGCGAGCGTACGAACGCCATGTGGCCGTCGCGCGGCGGACGATTGATGGTAACGCCGCCATCCATCAGACGCTGGCACAGGCCATAGATATCATCGACCGCGTAGGCTAGATGTCCGAAGTTGCGGCCGCCCGTATAGGGCTCGGGATCCCAATTGTAAGTCAGCTCGACCTGCGCCTGCTCATCGTCCGGCGCCGCCAGGAACACGAGCGTAAACCGCCCCTGCTCGTTCACTTTCCGGTTGAGCTCTCTCAAGCCGAGCTTGTTGCAGTAAAAATCGAGCGAGCGGTCGAGATCGCTGACGCGAACCATGGTGTGTAGGTATTTCATCTCGCGTTCCCATTCGATACCGTAGGTACATGGATAATGTAACCCATACGCTTATCGGCGTGCTGGCCGGCGAAGCGCTCGCGCTCAGTCTTCCCGCCGCCCGATCGGGCTTGACCGTTGATTCGCGGCGTAATCTGCTGCTCTCCGCCATGGCGGTCGGCAGCAACCTACCCGACCTCGATTTCCTCTACGGCGCCAGCACTCACAACAAGCTCGACTATCTGCTGCAGCACCGCGGCTACACGCACACCGTGGTCGGGGCGATCGGCCTTGCTTTGCTGACGCTGGCGGCCTGCGCGTTGTGGATTCGGATCCGCAAGATGCAGGCGACGCGCGCGGATTACCGGGTCCTCTTTGGCGTAGCGCTGCTCGCGCCGCTGCTGCATATCGCGATGGATTTCACCAATAGCTATGGGGTGCACCCGTTCTGGCCGTTTTACGACGGCTGGCTGTACGGTGACTCGGTCTTTATCGTGGAGCCGCTGATCTGGGCCGCGGCGGCGGCGCCGCTGGTGTTTGGCTTGAGAACCCTGGTGGCACGCGTGCTGGCCGCCTTGGTGCTCATCGCAGGCATTGGCTTGAGCCTTTGGACGGGACTTGTTCCGGCTGCGTTTGTCGCCTTACTGGTATTGCTGACCCTCGTGATGCTGCTGGTCGGCCGCCATGCCACGCCGAGAAAGGCGGTGCTGGCCGGGATCGCGGCATGGTTGGCGGTGACCGCGCTCTTCGCCGCAGCCGGGCGGGTGGCGGCAATGGAAATCGAGGCCTCTGCAAGGGCAGAGCCCGGGCGACTTTTGGATCACGTGTTGACGCCGCTGCCGGCCAACCCGGTTTGCTGGGATGTGCTCGTGATTCAATCGGACGGGGATCGCTATACGCTGCGGCAAGGCATGCTGTCGTTGGCCCCTGCATGGATGCCGGCTCATTCGTGTCCGTCGCGTATGCAGACGATACCCACAACCGCGCCGCTCGCGGCAGTCAAACAGGGAAATGCGGTGGCTCTCGCCTGGCGGACCGAGGTGAATCTTTCCGCGCAGGAGCTGCGTAGGCTCGCCGGGCAGTACTGCCAAGCGCAGGCGGTGCTGCGTTTTGCGCGCGCGCCGTTTTACACGGGGCGCATCGTCGGCGATCTGCGCTACGACCGCGAACGTCGCGCGGGCTTCGCGGAAGCGGATCTGGACAAGGACCGCTGTCCGGCGTTCGCGGCGCCGTGGATTCCGCCGCGAGCCGATCTATTGAGGCTACAACGGAATCCGAGATAAATGTGAGAGCCGGCGCCTTAACCTTCCGGCCCTCAGAGCGGAATCCGGTCGATCTTCGCCGCGCAGATGAAATCGTTTTCCGACAGACCCTTGATGGCGTGGGTGGTGTAGCGCACGCGGCAGTAGTTGTAGCCCACCTCGAGATCCGGGTGATGGTCCTCGATGTTTGCGACATGCGCGAGGGCGTTGACGAAGCTCATAGTGCGGAAGAAGTTCTTGAACTCGAAGGCGCGGCGCAGCTCGAGCGCGTCATCGGCGATCTGCCAGCCCGGTGCCAGCTTGTTGCGCAGCCGCTCAGCTTCCGCGCGCGTCAGCGGTGCGATGCCGCCCTCGCAGGCCTGACATTTCTTATCCGCAAGCTCGCTCATACCGCCTCCCTCCGCGCGTATTTGCGCGATACGTAGTCTTCGACAATCTCCTGGAACTCTTCGGCAATGCGCTCCCCCTTGAGCGTCACGGTCTTCTCGCCGTCCACATAGACCGGCGCGACGGGCCGCTCGCCGGTGCCGGGAAGACTGATGCCGATGTTGGCATGCTTGCTCTCCCCCGGACCGTTGACCACGCAGCCCATCACGGCGACGGTCATCTCCTCCACGCCGGCATGCTGCTGGCGCCATTGCGGCATGCGATGGCGGATGTGCGATTGGATCTGCTGCGCCAGCTCCTGGAAGAAGGTGCTGGTGGTGCGTCCGCAACCCGGGCAGGCCACGACCATGGGAGTGAAGGAGCGCAGCCCCATAGTCTGGAGGATCTCCTGCGCCACGATGACCTCATTGGTGCGGTCACCGTTGGGCTCGGGGGTGAGGGAGACGCGGATGGTGTCGCCGATGCCGTCCTGCAGCAGTACGGCCATGCCTGCCGTGGAGGCGACGATGCCTTTCGATCCCATCCCCGCCTCAGTCAGGCCCAGATGCAGCGGATAGTCGCAGCGCGTGGCGAGATCCCGATAGATGGCGATCAGATCCTGCACTCCGCTCACCTTGGCGCTGAGCACGATGCGGTCGTGCGCTAGTCCGAGCTCCTCGGCGCGCTGCGCGCTCTCGAGCGCTGAGAGCACCACCGCTTTGCGCATCACGCCCTGGGCGGTCAAAGGCTGCGTGCTGGCCGAGTTCTCATCCATCAGCCGTGTCAGCAGGTCCTGATCGAGGCTCCCCCAGTTGACCCCGATGCGCACCGGCTTGTCATGACGGCAGGCCAGCTCGATCATCTCCGCGAACTGCGGATCGCGCTTGCTGCCGCGGCCGACATTACCGGGATTGATGCGATACTTGGCCAGCGCCTGGGCGCAGGTGGGGTGCTCGCGCAGTAGCTTGTGGCCATTGAAATGGAAATCGCCGATCAGGGGCACGGTGACCCCCATGCGGTCGAGCTGCTCGCGGATGGGTGCCACGGCCGCCGCGGCCTCGCTCGTGTTGACGGTGATCCGCACCAGCTCCGAGCCGGCCCGCGCCAAGTCTTTGACTTGCTGCGCGGTGGAGGCTATATCGGCAGTATCGGTATTGGTCATGGATTGAACGACGATCGGATGGGAGCCGCCCAGCGGCACCCGACCGATGCGGACCACGACACTAAAGCGGCGAGGAGCGGACATGAATACCAGAGGGCTGGGGATGAGGGGTCGCCATTGTAACTGCGGGGTGCTCGCTTTAGTGCTGGCGAGCCTGCTGCCCGTCGCCTGGGGTCAGACGCCGACTCCCACCAGCTCCGCAAAGCCGCCCCTTGCCGCCGGGAAAGTGGCCGCTACAACCAAACAGCCTGTCCACCCGCCCCTCAAACTCTATGTGGGCCATGCCAGCGAGCTGCTCTCGGGCACGCAGTGGGAGCATATGATGGCCGTGCAGCCTCCGGAGACCACCGTTAACGAGCCCGAGCCGCAGACCATCGAGGTGAAGGGCGAGCGGCACGCGGAGGATGTGCCGGGCGGCATCGGCTCGCTCTTCTGGGCGGTGCGGCACCCCTCGGACGCCTGGCGGATTTTCGCGCCGGTGCCGCCGCGGTAGGCTGGCGTCTTAAGAATCAATGACTTAAAAAACGCTGTCGCCCATCCGGCGACCCCGCTATCATTCTGTCCGCTCGCCATATCAGTCTGTCCAGAGAGAGCCGGGTTCTTTGAGGAGTCCGGCCGCCGAAGGCGCAAGTTTCCGCCCGGAAACGCTCAGGCTCATGAACGGCAGATTGCGGGCTCTTCATATGGAAGAGGCCCAGGGCGAGCTCTGGAGAGCGGCGGTCGTTTGACCGCCCACCGAAGGGGTGCAGCTCGCTTAGGCGAGCTCGATCTCTCAGGTCCGAGGACAGAGGGCGGCTGGTGCGATGTGTCGTGCCGGCCATCTTATTTGTTCGTTGTGGAGGACCCGTGGGACGACGTACACCGTTATTTGAATTGCACAAAGAGCTGGGCGCCCGCATCGTCGATTTCGGCGGCTGGGACATGCCGGTGCAATACCACTCGCAGATCGAGGAGCACCATGCCGTGCGCCGCGGCGCCGGCGTATTCGACGTCTCGCATATGTGCGTGGTCGACCTCGAGAACTCCGGCACCCGCGCCTTGCTGCAGCGCCTGCTCGCCAATGACGTCGCGAAGCTCAAGACACCGGGCAAGGCGCTTTACAGCTGCATGCTGAAGGAGGACGGCGGCGTCATCGATGATCTGATCGTCTACTACCTCGATGACTCGCATTACCGGCTCGTGGTGAATGCCGGCACGCGTGACAAGGACTTGAGCTGGATCCGTCGTCACGCGGCGGATTTCGACGTCGAGGTTACCGAGCGCGATGAGCTTGCGATGCTGGCCGTCCAGGGACCGCAGGCGCGCGACAAGGTGGCTGGGTTGATGAGCATTCCCAATGCCAAACTCGCCCTCGAGCTTGCGGTCTTCACCGGCCGACAGATCGATGCATGGTTCGTGGCGCGCACCGGCTATACCGGCGAGGATGGCTTTGAGATCATGATTCCGGCCGCCGAAGCTATCCATGTCTGGCAGAAACTCAACAACGAGGGCGTGGTGTCCTGCGGCCTCGGCGCTCGCGACACGCTGCGGCTCGAAGCGGGCATGAACCTTTACGGCAATGACATGGATGAGAACACCCATCCGCTTGAGTGCGGTCTTGCCTGGACCGTGGCCTTCGAGCCTGCTACGCGTAAATTCATCGGCCGCGAAACGCTCGATGCCCTGAAGGCCGAGGGTTCTCCCCGCAAGCTGGTGGGCCTCGTGCTCGAGGACCGCGGCGTGCTGCGAGGCCACCAGAAAGTGATCGTCCCCGCCAGTCCCCCATTTGCAAGCGGCGAGGGTGAGGTCACAAGCGGCACCTTTTCCCCCACTCTCGAGCGCTCCATCGCCTTTGCGCGTGTGCCTTCCGGCACGGGCGGGAAGGTGCAGGTGGATATTCGGGGCAAACTTCTGAATGCCCGGGTGGTCAAGCCGCCCTTCGTGCGCAACGGCAAATCCATGATCGAGGAGTCCAAATGAGCAACGTCCCCGCTGACCTCAAGTACACCCAGTCTCACGAGTGGGTGCGCGGCCTTCCCGACGGCACCGTCGAGATCGGTATCACCGATCATGCGCAGCATGCGCTCGGCGACTTGGTATTCGTGGACGTGCCCGAGGCCGGCCGCAAGGTCACTGTGGGGGAGGCCTGCGCCGTGGTGGAGTCGGTCAAGGCCGCCTCCGATGTGTACTCGCCGGTGGCGGGCGAGGTCATCGCCGGCAATCCGGACCTGGCCGGCAAGCCCGAGACCATCAACGAGGATCCGTTCGGCCGAGGCTGGCTGATGCGCGTGCGCCCCTCGAGTACCGTCACCGGCCTGCTGTCGGCAAAGGAGTACGAAGCCGTGCTCGCGGAGGAGGGCGCCTGATGGCATTCATTCCCCACACGGAGGCTGACGTCAAAGAGATGCTCGCCGCCATCGGCGTCAAAAGCATCGAGCAGCTCTTCGAGGAGATTCCCGCGAACCTTCGGGTCAAGTCTCTGGCGGGCGTGCCCGATGCTCTCAATGAGATGCAGATCGGGCGCCTCATGAGCGAGCGGGCCCGCATGGACGGGCGGCCGCTCAACTTCATCGGCGCCGGCGCCTACGAGCACCACATCCCCGCGGCGGTGTGGGCCATCACCACACGGGGCGAGTTCTACAGCGCCTACACGCCCTACCAGGCCGAGGCCAGCCAGGGCACGCTGCAGCTGCTGTACGAGTACCAGACCATGATCGCCAGCCTCACGGGCCTGGCGGTCTCCAATGCCTCGCTATACGACGGCGCCTCCGCGCTCGCCGAGGCGAGCCTGATGGCGGTGCGCGCCAACCGCAAATCCAAATCGCAGCGCATCCTCGTGCCCACCACCATCCATCCGAACTACCGGAAAGTCGCGGCGGCGACCGCCGCGGGCCAGGGCTTGCGCTTTGAGGAAGTGCCGTTCGTCTCGCACGGACGTGTCTCGATCGAGTCGCTGGCGCAGTACGACGGTCAGGACATCACGGCGATCGCTCTTCAGCAGCCGAATTTCTTCGGTGCGCTGGAGGATGTCGATGCCATCACGGACTGGGCTCGCGCGCGCAACATCTTCGTCATCGCCATCGTCAACCCGATCTCGCTCGCGCTCCTCAAGCCTCCGGGCGAGTGGGGCGGCGGCGGGGTGGATATCGCCATCGGCGAGGGTCAGCCGCTCGGGGTACCGCTGTCCTGCGGCGGCCCCTACTTTGGCTTCATCACCACGCGCATGGAGCATGTGCGCCAGATGCCGGGCCGCATTGTCGGTCGGACCGTGGATTTGAGCGGCAAGCAGGGGTTTACGCTCACGCTGCAGGCGCGCGAGCAGCATATCCGCCGTGCCAAGGCGACCTCCAACATCTGCACCAATCAGGGACTGCTCGTGACCGCGGCGACCATCTATATGTCCATCATGGGGCCGCAGGGCCTGGAGCGCGTGGCCGCAGCCTCCCACGCCCGTACGCGGGAGCTGATCGCGGCGCTGACTCGCATCAAGGGCGTGCGCGCGGCGTTTGAGGGTCCGCACTTCCACGAAGCGGTGCTGCTGCTCGACCGTCCAGTGGCTCCGGTGCTGCAGATGCTCGCCTCGGGCGGCATCCTGGGAGGCCTCGATTTGAGCGGCGACTACCCCGAGCTCGGCAATGCTCTGCTGGTGTGCGCCACCGAGACCAAGACCAGCGCAGACATCGACTCTTACGCCAACGCATTGTCCGATGCGATGAAAGCGGCGCGTGCCGCATGAGTACCGCCACACTTGAGAAAGTGATTTTCGAGTATTCTCGTCCCGGCCGCGGTGCCACCGATCAATGGCCCGCCGAGGTGTCGTCGGTCACCGACTTGCCCGCGCAGCTGCGCCGCAAGACCCCGCCGCGCCTGCCGCAGGTGAGCGAGCTCGAGGCGGTGCGGCATTTCACGCGGCTGTCGCAGCTCAACTTCTCCATCGACACGCACTTTTATCCCTTGGGATCGTGCACGATGAAGTACAACCCCAAGGCCTGCAATCAGTACGCCATGCTGCCGGAGTTTTTAGGGCGGCATCCTTTGGCTCCCGAGTCGCACAGTCAGGGTTTTCTCACCTGTATGTTCGAGCTGCAGGAAATGCTCAAAGAGGTGACCGGCATGCAGGCCGTGTCGCTGAATCCCATGGCGGGTGCGCACGGCGAGTTCGCCGGCGTGGCGATGATCCGCGCCTACCACCGGTCGCGGGGCGACCTCGCGCGTAACGAGATCATCGTTCCGGAGGCGGCGCACGGCACCAATCCGGCCACGGCCACCATGTGTGGCTGTATCGTGCGGGAGATTCCAGTGAACGCCGAAGGGGATGTGGACCTCACGGCATTGAAGGCCGCTGTCGGGCCGCACACCGCGGGCATCATGCTGACCAACCCCTCGACGCTCGGCGTGTTCGAGCGGCGTATCGAGGAGGTGGCGCGCATCGTTCACCAGGCGGGGGGGCTGCTGTACTACGACGGGGCGAACCTCAACGCCATCCTGGGGAAGGTGCGCCCCGGGGACATGGGCTTCGACGTCATCCACATGAATCTGCACAAGACTTTCTCGACGCCCCATGGTGGCGGCGGTCCGGGAGCGGGGGCGGTGGGCGTGAGCACCCGCCTGATGCCGTTCCTGCCCATTCCGGTGGTCGGTCGCGAGGGCGAGCGCTACCGCTGGCTGACGGAGAAGGACTTGCCGCAGTCGATCGGGCGGCTTTCGGCCTTCATGGGCAATGCCGGGGTGCTGTTGCGCGCCTACATCTACATGAGCATGCTGGGCCGCGAGGGCATGAGTCAGGTGGGCGAGTACGCCACGCTGAACGCCAATTACCTGATGGCGCGCCTTGCGCAATCCGGGTTCGATCCGGCGTATCCTTCGCGCCGTGCCAGCCACGAATTCATCATCACTGTCAAGCGCCAGGCGCGCGAGCTTGAAGTCACCGCCATGGATTTCGCCAAGCGGCTGCTCGACTACGGCTTTCATGCGCCTACGACATATTTCCCGCTGCTGGTCCCGGAATGCCTGCTGATCGAGCCCACCGAGACCGAAAGCAAGGACGCGCTGGATGGCTTTGTCGCGGCCATGGCGCAGATTCTCACCGAGGCGAGCCAAGATCCCGAGCGCGTGACCGGCGCTCCGCATACCATGCCGGTACGCCGCCTCGATGATGTGCGGGCGGCGAAGCAACTGGATCTCACTTGGCAACCGATAGCGCCGAACTAGACCGCAACAAGCCGCGTGGCGCCACGCGGTTGTTCCGTGCCTTTGGCGCGAGCGCCCGCGGCCTTATCGGCGCATTTCGCGAGGAGGCGGCCTTCCGCCAGGAGCTCGCCTTCGCGGTGGTGGCGATTCCGCTGGGGCTGTGGCTGGGGAGAAGCGGCCTGGAGCGGGCCGCGCTGGTCGCTCCGGTGCTCTTGATTCTGATCGTCGAGTTGATCAACAGCGCCATCGAGGCGACTGTGGATCGCATCGGGTTCGAGCGGCATACGCTCGCAGGGCTTGCCAAGGACATCGGCTCGGCTGCGGTATTCATGTCCTTTGTGCTGCTCGGCAGCGTGTGGTTGCTGGTGCTGATGGGCCGCTGACGCCCGCGGCCGGCGCACCGAACTTCCGTGGTTCTGGAGGTCTGTAGAACGCCTATGCGACGTGCCATATTGCTTCTGTCCTCGAGCCTGGTCGTCTCGCTTGCCGCGCTGCTGCACGCGCAAACGCCGACTCCTGCCGCCGAGCCGCCGCCCGCGCACCAGAATGCGCTGCCGCCGCAGCCGGCGCCCCCGCCCACCGAGAGTATGCCGCAGGCGCCCCAGCCGCCGCCGCCGGAGGGCGGTCCGCCGGCGCTGCAGCCCCCCAATGGCCAGAGCGGCCAGCAGGTGGCGCAGCAGGCCGCGGCCGTCGAGGAAGACCCGGACTGGGCGGTGACCCTGGAGCGTATCGCGAGCAGTGTGGTGTCCATCGAGGTGGATGCCACCCGGGCCTTCGACACCGAGTGGAACAGCACCGCCCAGGCCACGGGCTTCGTGGTCGATGCGGAGCGGGGCCTGATCCTGACCAACCGTCATGTGGTGACGCCTGGACCGGTCACTTCCATGGCCACTTTTCTCAATCGCGAGGAGGTGCAGCTCTACCCGGTTTACCGCGATCCAGTGCACGACTTCGGCTTCTATCGCTACGATCCCAGCAAGCTCAAGTTCATCAAGCCCAAGGCCTTGCCGCTTTACCCCGAAGGCGCGCAGATCGGCCGCGAGATCCGCGTGGTGGGTAACAATGCGGGTGAGCAGCTGTCCATTCTCGCCGGCACCATCGCCCGCCTCGACCGCGATGCCCCCGAGTACGGCATCGGCAAGTACAACGACTTCAATACGTTCTATCTGCAGGCCGCCTCCGGCACCTCGGGCGGCTCTTCCGGATCGCCCGTCATCGACCGCCGCGGCCGCGTGATCGCGCTGAATGCGGGTGGGGCGAGCGGGGCGGCGTCGAGTTTCTACCTACCGCTGGGACGGGTGAAGCGGGCGCTCGAGCTGATCCAGCGAGGCTTGCCCGTGACACGCGGCACGCTCGAGACGGTGTTCTCCTATACGCCCTATGATGAGTTGCGCCGGCTGGGTCTCAATGGCGCCACCGAGACTGCCCTACGCAAGGCCTTTCCGCTGCACACGGGCATGCTGGTGGTGAGCGAGGTTCTGCCGGGCTCATCGAGCGACGGGGTGCTGCAGCCCGGCGATGTGCTCGTGAAGCTCAACAAACGCTATGTGGCGCAGTTCGAGCCGCTGGATGAGGTGCTGGATGCCTCGGTGGGTGGCAGCGTGGAGCTCGAGGTGGAGCGCGGTGGCAAGCCGCTGACCGCGAAGATCTCCGTGGCCGATCTGCACGCCATCACGCCCAGCGCCTACCTCGAGTTCGGCGAGGCCGTGGTGCACACGCTGTCCTACCAGCAGGCGCGGCATTTCAATATCCCGGTGCGTGGCGTGTACGTCGCCAACCCCGGCTATGTGTTCGGCGCGGCTGGCATCCCGCGCGGCGCGGTGGTAAGCGCGCTCAACTCGACGGAGACCGGTAGTCTCGATGATTTCGAGCGGGCGATTGCGCAACTCGCCGACGGCGAGCATGCGGCGGTGCGCTACTCCACCATCGACGATCCCAACGGCAGCCAGCTGCGCTCCATCCGCATGGATCGCCGCTGGTTTCCGGCGCGCCATTGCGTGCGCGACGACCGGCAGGGCCTGTGGCCGTGCACGGATCTTGGCTCGGGCCCGCCTCCCAAGCCTACGCAGGCGAGCAGTACCGAGTTCCCCAAGTTCAAAGATGCGCGGCTCAACTCCATCGAGCCTTCTCTGGTGCTGGTGAGCTTCGATATGCCGTACTCGGTGTCGGGCATCACCGAGCGCAACTATCATGGCACCGGCTTGCTGGTCGATGCGCAGCGCGGCCTGGTGGTGGTGGACCGTAATACGGTGCCGGTGGCGATCGGCGATGTCACCCTCACTTTCGCCGGCACGCTCGAGGTGCCCGGCCGCGTGGTCTATATCCATCCGCTGCACAATCTCGCCCTGGTGGCCTACGACCCGCGGCTCATCGGGGCGACGCCGGTGAAGAGCGCACAGCTCGCGGAGCGCGAGCTCTCGCGAGGCGATGCGGTGACGGTGGTGGGATTCGGCGCCGACGGCGTGATTCGCTCGCGCAGCACGGAGGTGGATGACATCGAGCCCTTGCAACTGCCGCTGTCGCGCACCATGCGCTTCCGCGACAGCAATGTGGAGGGCATGCAGCTCGTCAATCCGCCGCTTGATTTCGACGGGGTGCTGCTCGACAAATCCAAGCGCGTGGCGGGCCTGTGGTCGAGCTTCGCCTTTGAGAGCGGGCGTGAGGTGGCGCAGGACAATCGCGGCGTGGCCATCGATCTGGTGGCCGAGATGCTGCGCCATGTGCAAAGCGGGCAGCTGCTGCATTCGCTGGAGGTGGAATTCGAGCCGCTGCCGCTTTCGAGCGCGCGCCAGCTCGGGCTCACCGATGAGTGGATCGGTAAACTTGCGCAGCATTCGCCCTCGCGGCGCGAGGTGCTGTCGGCGCTGCGCATGGTGGGCGGATCGCCCGCGGCGAGGGTTTTCCGGCAGGGGGATCTGCTGTTGGCCATCGACGGCCAGGTCGTTACCCGGTTCCGGGAGGCCGAGCGTGCTGTGGCGGACAAGGGACAGGTGCAGGTGACGGTGTGGCGGGGCGCGGGGGAGCGGACGCTGAGCGTGGCGACGGCGGCGCTGCCAGGCAGCGACATCGAGCGGATCGTGGAGTGGGCCGGCGCGACACTGCAGGCGCCGCATCGCGCCATGAGCGCGCAGCGCGGCATTGCCCCCGAAGGGGTGTATGTCGGGTACTTCGCCTACGGCTCGCCGGCCACGCGCTATGGCCTGTACCCGGGGCGCCGCATCGTCGAAGTGGACGGTATCGCCACCCCCAACCTCGATGCTTTTCTCGCTGCCGTCACCGGGCGGCCGGACCGTGCCTCGGTGCGTCTGCGCACCATGACCTGGAACAACGCCCCCGAGGTGATCACCCTCAAGCTCGACAAGCACTATTGGCCGGCGTACGAGCTGCGCTCCACGGCTGCGGGCTGGGAGCGGCACGCGCTCGAATAGCAACCTGACTTTGCGCGGCATTGATGCAGGTCACGCTTGTCCGGGCACTGCAGGCACAAGCGGCGCGCCTTGCTAGAATCCGCGCCCCTATGGTACGAGTCGTCCGCGCCACCCAGATCGAGATCGACGCCGCCGTGCAGGCCCTGCGCGACGGCGACCTGGTCGCGTTCCCGACGGAGACAGTGTATGGGCTGGGGGCGAATGCCACCAATCCTGCGGCCGTGCAGAAAATTTTCGAGGCGAAGGGACGCCCGGTTACGCACCCCGTGATCGTGCACCTGGACAGTCCGCGCTACCTGCACCGCTGGGTGAGGGAGATTCCGGAAACGGCGACGCGGCTCGCGGAAAAATTCTGGCCGGGGCCGCTCACTCTGGTGATGCCCCGCGCCGCCAACGTGCATGATCTCATCACCGGTGGGCAGGACACCGTCGCCATCCGCGTGCCGTCGCATCCGATGGCACAGCAGCTGCTGACCGCCTTCGGCGGCGGTATTGCCGCGCCTTCGGCCAACCGGTATGGGCGTTTAAGCCCGACCCGCGCGGAGCATGTGCGCGATGAGCTCCAGGATGCCGTGCGCGTGGTGCTCGACGGCGGGGAGTCGCAGATCGGCTTGGAATCGACCATCGTGGCGTGTAGTGCGGCGGGTGTGCGGCTGCTGCGGCCGGGCAGCATCACGGCGGCGCAGCTGCGTGGGGTGATCGGAAGCCTTCTCGATGCGCCCGATGCGGAGGTGCCGCGGGTTCCGGGCAGCACCGCATCACACTATGCGCCGATCACGCCCATGACCATTGTACCGGCGGGTGAGGTGGACACCCAGGCGGCAATGCTTTCCAAGGATGGCCAGCGCATCGCGGTGCTGGCGCAGCGTCTGCCGCTCAAGTCCCATAAATATGTCACCTGGATCAATGCCGGGCGCCGACCTGCCCAGTATGCGCACGATCTCTATGCGAATCTGCGCACTCTCGATAAGGCCGAGTGCGAGCGCATCCTGGTGCAGGCAGTGCCCGACGATGAGCGCTGGGATGCGGTGCGGGACCGGCTGATCCGCGCGGCCCGCAGCATCACCGAGGCTGACGATACCGGCTCCATGGCCGTGCTGCCCTAGTTTTTCAGGTGCTGGATCCGGGCTCCTGCCCGGCCCAGCACGCGTCTGGCAAAAAGCGTGGTTTTTGCCAGACGCTCGCCACCTGCGGCGGCGGGCACTTCCCTGTGCCTGTAAGATGCTTACTGCTGCTTGACCGTCAGGTTGTTGGCGATCTCGGTCACTCCCTTGATGCCCCGCGTGTCCTGCTCGGCCTTGTCCTTCTCCGCCATGGAGTCGACGCTGCCGCTCAGTGTCACCACCCCATCTTTGGTCTTGACGTGGATGTCGCGAGCCTTGGTGTCCCGATCCTTGGCCAGTTCGGCCTTGACCTTGGTCGTTATCACGGAGTCCGTCACGGGCTGATCGCTCTTAGTGGCACTCTCAGCCCATACCACGCCGGCCGTCAGGCCTAAGGCCGCCGCCGTGGCGGCGATCAACAGTCTCTTGGTACTCATAGGCAAACCCTTTCCTGGAAAAGAACCGCCTACAATAAGCCCTGGCGCGGCGTAAAGTTCCAGCTACACCTCCCCCGCCACCACCTGATGCGCCACATGATGATACGGCGCCACATGCTGCCCCCTCACCATGGCGAGGGCGAGCTGTATCAACCGCGGACCATAGGTATGCACTTCGTGAGACACCGTGGCGATGAACGCGGAGCGTGCTGTGTGAATTTCCGCCAGCGCTTCTGGAAGGGCATCCTGTCCGGCGATCGCCACCTGACTCTCGCGTTTCATCCGCCGCACGGCCTTCAGCGCCCCCAAGGCACTGGTATCGTCCGCCGCGGCAATCAATATTCCTCGACTCTTCGAATGCTGGCGCAGAAACTCGCCCGTGAGTTTCTCACCGCGTTCCTGCAATCCCCGCGCATCCCTGCGGATAAAGCGCTCGGGCGGGATCTGCGGCAACACCGCTCGAATGGCCTCGAAGGCACCCGTGATGCGTCCCTGGACCAGTGAGCCGGCTTCCTGGATGTCCAGTCCCAACACCCACTGCACCTTTCCCTGCCATTTTTTCTTGGCGTATTGCCCCAGAAACTCCCCGGCTGAAAAGCCGACCCGGTAGTTATCGACGCCGAAGAAGATGGAATGAGGGTGGGGGATTTCCACCGAGATCAGCGGAATACCGGCGGCCGCCATCTTATCGCCGATGATGGGCGCGACACTCTGGTCGATCTGGCACTCGATGACCAGGTCCACCCGCTCGCGGATAAAGTGCTCAGCGTTAGCCAGGGCCATGGTCGGATCGTAGCGGTTGTCCAGAAGGAGCAACTCCACGCCCGAGGCGGCGGCGGCTTCTTTCAAGCTCGCGGTCACGGCTTGAGAGAAGGGCAGCTCCCCAGACTGGCCCGCAAATCCGAAGCGCAGCTTCGAGGGGCGGTGAACCAGTCGATAGCGCCCATCGTCCTGGTGCGAGAGATATCCGCGGTGCTCCAGCGTCTTCAAAATGCGATAGACCGTGGTCTTGGAGAACCGGGTGTGCCGATAAAGCTCATCGAGCGAGGCACTGGCCTTCCCCGTTTGCAGGAACTCGAGGATATCGAGCGCCTTGGACAGCACCGGGATGTGATAGAGCCGGCTGACGCCTGTTTTGTCCATTGCGAGACTCCCAGGGAAATACGCCGAATTTACATTAGAGGCCAATTTACATTAGAGAAACGGGTTTTTCTATCGGTATATTTTTCGTCTATTGATACATCGCGACTATGATAGCAGTCTCAGCCCCGCCCCTTACAGGAGATCTCGTGACCACCCTCACTCAGCGCGTGCCGCGCCCCCGCATCGGCGTGCTCCCGACCGGCCACCGCATGTACTGGGACCAGTTCCCACAGCTGAAGCAGATGGGGGCGAGGATGTATGGCGAGCTGGTCCACCGCCTTCAGGCCTTTGGCGAGGTGATCGCACCGGAACTGGTCGATACGCCGGAAAAAGCGCGAGCCGCCGCCGGGTTCTTCAGTTCCCACCCGATCGATATCCTGCTGATCTTTCCCTTTGGTTACACCACCGGCATGTGTGTGGCTCCCGTGGCCAGCGCCGTCTCGGTCCCCATCCGGATATTGAATGCTCATGAGGACAGCGCCTACGACTTCACCTCCGCCGACACCGCCATCTATCTACACCACGAAGGCGTGTGTTGCATCCCGGAGTACGCGGGCACTTTGGTAGAGCTGGGCAAGGCCTTCAAGGTCCGCACCGGGCATTTTCGCGACAACCGATTCTGGGACGAGGTCCGGTCGGACTGCCTGGGCGCCGCGGCCGCACGCACCTTCAAATCGCTCAACTTCGGGGTCATCGGTAAAACCTATGATGGCATGACGGACATGCCGATCGATGAGCATCGGCTTCTGAAAACGACCGGTCGGCTTCTGGACCGGCCGGAGGTGGAGGAAATCGAGAATGCCTTCGCTCGCGTAACTCCGCGGCAGATTGAGGACATGTTTCGAGAGCTGCGGGAGATGTACGATGTCGATGCGACGGTCACCAACGAGCATCTGCGCGCGTCGGCTCAGATCGCGGTCGCCTTCGATGAAGTCATCACCCGACGCGATATCAACGGTTTCGGCTATTACTGGTGGGGAGAGAAGGAATTCGTCACCCAGTTGCGGGCGCAGTCGGCGCTAGCGGTGTCGCGGCTTACCGCGCTCGGCCGGCCCGGGGTCACGGAAGGCGATGTGAAGACCGCCATGGCGATGAAGATCATGGACCTGCTCGGCGCCGGCGGCATGTTCGTGGAATTCTTCTCCATGGACTTCGATGAGAACTTCTTCCTGTTCGGACACGACGGGCCGGCCAACATCAACGTCGCTGACGGGAAAGCCAGGCTGCAGCACTTGACGGTGCATCACGGCAAGACCGGCCATGGATTGGGCATCGACTTCAAGATCCCGAACGGACCGGTGACTTTGCTCAATCTGACGCAGTTCGCGGCGGGCTCGAAGTTCAAGCTGATTTACACCACCGCGCAAGCCATTCCCGGAGACATCCTCAACATCGGCAATCCCAACTGCCGCGTGCGGGTATCCCGACCCATGCACGAGTTCATGGACGCCTGGTGCCAGCAGGGGCCGAGTCATCATATTGCGCTTGGCCTAGGGGATAAATCTCAGGAGCTGGAGGCTTTGGCTGAGGCCATCGGATTCACGTGCGTGAGGATTTAGAAAGTGACAAGCGAGTCGCCTGATCGGCAAATGCCCGATACGGTCGAAACCCCCGCATCCAAGCCGTGACCACTTCGGCATCCCATCCGCGCCGCGTTCTCAAGCTCCGCGACCTGATCTTCTACGGCATCGTCGTCATCACCCCGATTGCGCCAGTGCCCATCTACGGCGTCGCGCAACAGCTCTCGCACGGCCACGTCATTCTGTCCCTGGTACTCGCCGGCATCGCGATGATGCTCACGGCGTTCAGCTATGGCCGCATGGCCAATCTCTATCCTTCCGGCGGATCCGCCTACGTCTATGTCGGCCGCGGCCTCAACCCTCATCTGGGCTTCGTGGCGGGCTGGACCATGACGCTGGATTATCTGGTGTTGCCGATCGTAGCGATTATCCAGGTTTCGCTGGCCATTCAACGCCTGCTGCCCTCGGTCCCGTATGCCGCCTGGGTGACAGGATGCGCGGTTCTCATCACGCTCTTAAACCTGCGCGGTATACGGACCACGGCGCGCGCCAACCTCGCCCTGCTCATCGCCATGTCCATCGTGATCGCGGCCTTTCTCGTCCTGGCGGTGAAATATCTCTCCGGACTGCAGGGAATAGGCGGACTGCTCTCCCTGCGCCCGATCTACGATCCTGCGACGTTCGACCTGCGCGCGATCGCAACCGCGACATCTTTTGCCGCACTGACCTACATCGGCTTCGACGGCCTGACGACCCTCGCCGAGGATGTCGACAATCCCCGGCGCAATGTCCCGCTCGCGACCGTCTCGGTGTGCCTGTTCACAGCGCTCTTCAGCTGCCTGCTCGTCTACCTCGCGCAGCTCATCTACCCGGACTATCACGCTTTCGCCAACATCGAGACCGCGTTCATGGATGTCACGCGACGAGTGGGTGGTGAGACACTGTTCCAGGGCATCGGCATCGTGATCATACTCTCGAGCTTCGGCGCCGCCATGGCCGGGGAGGTGGCCGCGGCGCGGGTGATGCTCGCAATGGGCCGCGACAACGTCCTGCCAGCCAGGTTCTTCGCCCGCCTGAGCGCGCGAACGGACAATCCGACGGCCAACATCCTGTTGATCTCGCTGATCGCCTGGGTAGGCTCGCTGCTTCTTAGCCTGGAGCATGCTGGTGAATTACTCAATTTCGGCGCGCTGCTCGGGTTCATGGGCGTCAATCTGGCGGCATTTCGGCAGTGCTATTGGCGACGCGAACGCGCCGCACGCCGCCTGTGGGCGGATGCAATCGTTCCTTTGGCGGGATTTTTGTTCTGCTTGGCCATCTGGGTCACCCTGCCGCTACCCGCCAAGCTGATCGGCGGCGGGTGGTTGCTCGTTGGAATCGTGTATCTGATGGCCAGGACGCGACGGTTTGGGGCACCTCCGCTGAGCTCCACCTGACCATTCGATCGCTCCGAGAAACGCAGTCGCCACAGCGGCGGCACCGGCACGTGGGCCACCCGCCGGGTGTTGCCACCCGGTAGAATGCCTCGATGCCAACCCGCCTCACCGGTTCCTCCCACATCGACCCTTTCCACCCCCCTGAAATCCGCCGCCTCGCGCGCGAGTTCGGCTCTCCGCTGCTGATCCTCGACTGCGAGCGCGTGCGCGCGCAGTACCGCAAGCTCCATAAAGCCCTGCCGGGCGTGGACCTACACTATGCTCTGAAACCCATGCCGCACGCGGCCGTGGTGCAAACGGTGCTGGAGTCGGGCGGGTTTCTCGATCTCGCGACGACCGGGGAAGTCCAGCTCGTGGTCCGGCTGGGCGCGGATCCGCAACGCTGCATTCACACGCATCCCATCAAGCGCCAGGCGGACATCGACAACGCGCTGCATTTTGGCGTGCGGGTCTTTGTGGCCGACAATCCCGATGAGGTACGCAAGTTCGCCCCCTACAAGGACCGGGCCAGACTACTGCTGCGCGTGTCGTTTCGCAGTCCAGGGGCGGTTTGCGACCTGTCGCGCAAGTTTGGCTGCGATCCGGAGGATGCGCTTGAGCTTGCGCGGCTGGCCTCGGGGCTGGGCATCCAGGTGCGGGGGCTTTCGTTTCATGTGGGCTCGCAGGCCGCCGATGGCGCCAAACATGTGGAGGCAATCGAAGCCTGTGCCGGCATTCTCGCGGCGGCACGCCGCGAGAAGCTCGGTGCCTGCGATACGCTCGATATCGGCGGCGGTTTTCCGATCGACTACGCCCATCCCGCGGCGGATATCGGCCGGTTCTGTGCCCCTATCCGTGCGGCGCTCGCCAAGCTCCCCCAACGGGTACGGGTGATCGCCGAGCCCGGACGCTTCATTGTGGGACCGGCCGTAATCGGTGTGGCCTCGGTGATGGGCCGCGCGCGGCGCGAAGGGCATTGGTGGTACTACCTCGACGATGGACTCTATGGCTCTTACAGCGGCCAGTTGTACGATCACGCGCGCTATCCCGTCGAGTCGCTACGCAACGGCGGGCAGCGCTTCCCCTCGGTGCTGGCAGGCCCTACCTGCGACAGCATCGATGTGATCGCGGAGAATCTCATGCTGCCGTTACTGAAGGTGGGCGATCTGGTGGTGGGACGGGCTATGGGCGCCTACACCTGGGCCAGCGCCTCGGACTTCAATTTCTTTCCCAAGGCCACGGTGGTGGCGGTCAACAGCCGTCCGGGCGATACCGGCAGCGTCATTTAACCGTTTTCGCCTCAGGTTTTGCGGCGGAGGGGGTGGTTGGCGCACAATCCGCCCCAAAACCTGCGCCGCAGCGCATACATAAAGGGGAGAAGCCGTGCCCAACCTGATCGACCGCGCCCGCCTCATCCTAACCACGCCGAAGACCGAATGGCCTGTCATTGCGGCGGAGCCAGCCACCATCGGTGGTCTTTACACCGGCTACATCATGATTCTCGCCGCCATTCCGGCGGTGTGCCTATTTATCAAGGCCACCTTTTTCGGCTATGGGTTATTTGGTCTAGGGGCCTACCGCATGGGCATGACGGCCGGGATCGGCGCCATGGTGATGAGGTATGTCCTGTCGCTTATTGCCGTGTTCGTGCTCGCGCTGATCATCGATGCGCTCGCTCCGACATTCAGCGGCCAGAAAAGCCGGGTGCAGGCGCTGAAGACCGCGGGTTACTCCTATACCGCTTCATGGGTGGCGGGCTTTGGACTGCTGCTGCCCTGGCTGGGGTTTCTCATCGCTATCGTCGGCGGCATCTACAGCATCTATCTTTTGTATCTCGGCCTGCCGAACACCATGAAAGCGCCGCCGGATAAGGCGGCGGGCTATACGGCGGTGACGGTCGTAGTGGCCATTGTATTGAGTTGGGTCATCACCCTCGTCAGTGCCGCCATTCTGGGTTCGGCGCTGTGGGCCGGTGTGGGCCTTGCAGGCGCCGGTGCCGTGGCCGCCTCTCACGAGGAGACCGGCCACTTCGATCCGGCCAGTCCCATGGGCAAGCTTCAGGCCTGGAGCAAGCACATGGAACAAGCGGGGAAAAACATGGAAGCCGCTCAGAAGAATAGTACTCCGCAGGAGGCCGGCAAGGCCGTGGGCGAGATGATGGGCGCGATGTTCGGCGGCGGGGCGGTGGCCGAGGCGCTGGCACCCGACCGTTTGAAGGCATTCATTCCCGAAGAGCTCAATGGCCTGGCGCGCAAGGAAGTGTCCGCCCAGCGTAATGCCGCGATGGGCATGCAGGTGTCCTCCGCCAGCGGCAGCTATGCCGACGAGGCGGGTCACAACCTGCACCTGGAGGTCACGGATGCGGGCGGCGCCAGTGGCTTCATGGCGCTCGCCGGCTGGGCCAATGTCGAATCCGAAACCGAGCGCGACAACGGTTTCGAGCGCACGCGCAAGGAGGACGGGCGCATGGTGCACGAGCAATGGAACAAGAACGGCAACGGTGGCGGCAGCGGTGAGTACAGCACGACACTGGCCGATCGCTTCATGGTCAAGGTGACGGGCGACGGTCAAAGCATCGACGACTTGAAGAAGGCGCTGGGCAGCGTGAACCTTGCCGGACTCGAAGCGTTGAAGAACGAAGGCGTCAAGCACACCAACTGAGGAGAAGCGGGATGAGCGCGCTGGAGCGTGAGGTCAGGTCATCGGCGGAGCAGGCTGGCAGCGCGCCGCGCGTCGCCCGGGCGGACAGCGAGCCGCGATCAGTCGACGCGCGGCTGCTGCGCCGGTTGCTGCGGTATTTCGGCGATCCGCCATTTGGATTTGTGCTGTGGACGGGCGAGCGCATCGCCACTGCGCCGGCGGACCTCATCGCGCAGGTGCATATTGCCGACCGCGCCACGTTGTTGGGACTGATGCGCGACCTGCGCATGCGCTTCGGCGATGCCTACAGCGAAGGCAGGATCGACATCGAGGGCGACCTGGTCGGCCTGCTTGAAGCAGCATACCGCGGCGGCAGTGCGACCCGCAAAGGTGGCGCGCTGCGGCGCATCGTGGCTCTGCTGCGCAAACCGCACAGCAACAGCCTCACAGGCTCGCGCGACAACATCCACCATCACTACGACATCGGCAACGAGTTCTACAAGCTATGGCTGGGTAAGACCATGGCGTATACCTGTGCCTATTATCCCACGCCGGACGCGTCGCTCGATGAGGCGCAGGTCGCCAAGATGGACCATGTGTGCCGTAAGTTGCGGCTGCGCGCTGGCGAGAGCGTGGTCGAGGCAGGCTGCGGCTGGGGCACGTTAGGCCTGCATATGGCGCGTCATTATGGCGTGAAGGTTCGCGCATTCAATATATCGCACGAGCAGATTGTCTACGCGCGCGAACGCGCACTCGCCGAGGGCCTGGCCGGGCAGGTCGAATATGTCGAGGACGACTATCGGAACATCCACGGCGGTTACGATGCCTTTGTCTCGGTCGGTATGCTGGAGCATGTAGGTGTCGATCATTACGAGGAACTAGGCGATGTGGTGTATCGTTCCATCGGCGAGCACGGCCGTGGCCTGATCCATACCATCGGCCGCAACCGCCCGGCGCCGCTGCATCCCTGGATCGAACGGCGTATTTTCCCGGGGGCGCAGCCGCCGGCCTTGAGCGAGATGATGCAAATTTTCGAGCCCTGGGAGCTCTCGGTACTGGACGTCGAGAACCTGCGGCTGCACTACGCGCGTACGCTGCGGCACTGGCTCGATCTCTATGAGACCTCGGTAGAGTGTGTGCGGCACATGTTCGACGAGAGGTTCGTGCGGATGTGGCGGCTGTATCTGGCGGGCTCCATCGCGGCCTTCACCACCGGGACGCTGCAGCTCTTCCAGGTGCTGTTCGCGCCCAAGAGCAACAACCAGGTGCCCTGGACGCGAGCACATCTTTACTAGTGCAAACGCATGACGTCATCATCATCGGCGGCGGCCCCGCCGGCGCCGCCGCCGCCGCGGACCTCAAGCGCGGCGGCGCCGATGTCCTCGTGCTGGATAAGGAGAACTTCCCCCGCCTCAAGCTCTGCGCCGGCTGGATCACTCCCGAGGTTGTGCGCGATCTCAACCTCGATATCCGGTCCTACCCCCATCGCTTCCTGACCTTCGACAAGCTGCACATTCACGTCAAAGGCCTGCACCTGCGCGTTCCCTGCGTGCAGCACTCCATCCGCCGCTTCGAGTTCGATGCTTGGCTGCTCAAGCGCTCCGGCGCGCCTGTGGCGCAGCACAAGGTGCGCGAGATCCGCCGCGATGGCGGCGATTACCTCATTGACGATGCTTTGCGCTGCCGGTATCTGATCGGCGCCGGTGGCACCCGCTGTCCGGTATACCGGGCGTTCTTCAAGGAGCTCAACCCACGTACGGATGAGTTACAAACCGCCACACTGGAGCATGAAATCGAATATGACTGGAAGGATGGCGACTGTCACCTCTGGTTTTTCGAGAATGGTCTCCCCGGCTACGCCTGGTATGTTCCCAAGCAGAACGGTTGGCTGAACGTCGGCCTGGGTGGTATGGCGACCAGACTCAAAAAACATGCCCTCAAAGACCACTGGACGCGATTCACCGCCAAGCTCAACAAGAAACTCGCTCCTGACTCCCAATACCATCCCGATGGCTATAGTTACTACGTCCGCGGCAGAGTCGACGTGGCGCGCACCGGCAATGCCTTTATTACCGGCGACGCCGCCGGGCTCGCCACCCGGGATATGTGCGAAGGCATCGGACCCGCGATCCGTAGCGGGCAGCGCGCGGCGCGGTCCATTCTCGGGAACACGCCTTACGATCTGAGCGAGGTCACCGGCGCCAGCTTGGGCGGGGGCCTCGCGAGCCGAGCGCTCGACTGGGCCTTTACGCGTGGCGCGCTTTGAGATCCGCCGGCACCGTGAAGTAAAATTTCGTGCCGCGATCCACCTGCGACTCGGCCCAGATCCTGCCGCCATGGCGATTCAAGGCACGCTGCGTCAGCGCTAGTCCAATGCCCGCTCCGGGGAATTCGGCCTGGGTGTGCAGGCGGTTGAAGGGCTTGTAGAGCTTGTCGGCGAACCGCGCGTTAAAACCCGCACCATTGTCCTGCACAAAGAAGGCACGTTCGCCACCCGGCAGGCCGCAGCTGCCGAACTCTATCTGCGCCGACTGGCGCCGCGAGGTGAATTTCCAGGCATTGGCCAGCAGGTTCTCCACCACCAGGCGCAGCAGCTCCGGATCGCCTTCGACCACCAGATCGTCGGCGATCACGAAATCCATCAGTCGCTCGGGGGTGCGCTCCCGCAGGCTCCACATGGTCTCGCGCGCCAGCGATGACAAGTCCACCGGCGTGCGATGCATGGGGGCGAGCGTCACTTTCGACAGACTGAGCAGGTCCTCGATCAGACGGTGCATGCGTGTGGCGGCGGTGCTGATGCGCGCCAGGTACTCGCGGCTGTCCTCATCGAAAGTCTGCGCGCAGTGCTCCAGCAGCACGTTGCAGAAGCCGTCGATGGCGAGCAGCGGGGAGCGCAGATCGTGCGCCACGGAATTGGAGAAGGTCTCGAGCTCGCGATTCGCCGCTTCGAGCTGCGCGGTGTTACGCTCGAGCTCCTCGCCACGCTCGTTGAGGCGGTCCTCTAGGCTGTGCAGGACCGCCGCCGCCTCCAGGGCAATGGACACGCTGTCCGCCAGCGCATGCAGCAGCTCAACTTCCTCTGCGGTGGCGAGGTGCTTTTTCGCCCAATAGGCGCCGATGGCGCCGACCGGCGCGATCGTGCGGATGGGCATCATCACCAGGCTTTTCACGAAAGTCGGCCGGTACGCGTCATGCGGGATGCGCGGATCGATATAGATGTCCTCGATCACCGCCGGCTGGCGGTTGAGCATGGTCCAGCCGCTGATGCAGGCCCCGAGGGGGAAGCGCTGGCCTTTCCACAGTGGGGAGATGGCATCCTCATCGGCATAGAAGCAGCGCTCGCCGTCGCGCAGCACAAAGGTGGCGCCGTCGGCGCCCGTGAGGTCGCGCACGGCGCGGCGCACGATGGCCGTGATGGTCTCGACGTTGCGCGCCATGGACAGGCGCTGCACCACCGAGACGAGATGCTTCATGCCGAGCACGTACTGGCTCGAGTGGGTGACGGGCTCCTGTGCGGGCGCGGGCTCGGCTTTCTGCAGGGCGTGCTGGATCACGGCGCCGAGCTGGGTCATGTCACTCTTGGGAATGTGGGCGGTGGCGCCGGCCGGGGAGGCCTTCTCGACGGGCGAGGGCTGCACGGAGCCTGAGACCACGATGAAGGGCACGCCGGGGCAGCGCTCATGGGCCGCGGAGAGTGCCGCACGGCCGTCGTAGCCAGGCAGGCCGCTGTCGGAGAGGATGACGTCAAACTGCTTGCGTTCGAGCGCCGAGACATAATCAGGGCCTGTGCTGACCGCGTGGATGTCGCATTGCACGCCCTGGCGCCCCAAGCTTCTGCGCACCAGCTCAACGTCGTCAACGTTGTCTTCGAGGTGCAGTATCTGCAGCTTCATGCCGGCCACCTTCCGTGAGGCAATCGATTAAGTGTGGCGAGAGTGAACCGGACTCCCGGCGCTCGTCAAAGGGGTCTTTGGCTTTTTGAGACTTTCGGCAAGCACCCATGTGCAGTACTCTCGCCCTTGAGGAAGCCATTCGACGGGAATGTGAAGCATGTTTGAAAATCGCAAGCCCTGGGCCGACAAGGCTTTCTGGTGGGTGGCGCCCATCGTGATTGTGGCGGCGGCCGGCGGGGGCGCTTATTATTATTTTCATTCCCGTGAGAACATGGCCGAGAATAAGGTAAAGACCGCGCCCACCGCCTCCGCCGTGTCAAGGCAGGGGCCGGCCATCCGCCATCAGCTGCCGGGTGAGGGTGGCGTAGGCCCTGAGCCTCTGCCCACGCTCAACGAAAGCGATGCGCCGCTGCGCGAGTCACTCGAGCGGCTGTTCGGCGATGTCGCAATGCAGCAGATGCTGGTGCCCGAGGACCTCGTGCGGCACATCGTGGTGACCGTCGACAACCTGCCGCGGCAGAAAGTGGCGGTGGAGAAGCGGCCGCTGAAGGCGGTGCCCGGTCAGACGGCGGTGGTCGAGTCCGGCGATACGGTGACCTTGAGCGAGCGCAACTATGCGCGTTACGCGCCCATCATGCGCCTGGTGCAAGGTACGGACACGCGCGCTCTCGCGGACCTGTACATCCATTTCTATCCGCTGTTTCAGAAGGCGTACGAGGATCTAGGCTACCCCGGACAGTATTTCAATGACCGGCTGGTCGAGGCCATCGACGATTTGCTCGCGGCGCCGGAGCTCGCAGGTCCCATCGCCCTGGTGCAGCCACGGGTGTTCTATGAGTTCGCGGACCCTAAGCTCGAGGGGCGTTCGGCGGGCCAGAAGGTGCTGATCCGCATGGGTCGTGAAAACGCCGCGGTCGTGAAAGCGAAGCTGCGCGAGCTGCGTCAGGCGGTCACGGCCCTGCCAGCCGCTCAAACACATCCCGCATCCGGCTGACCTTGGCGATGTATTCGGCGGCATCATGATCGCCGCAGCGCTGGCCGGGGCTTGTGTGCAGTCCGTGCCGCACATATCGATCGTCCGCCCCGGCGCCACACAGGTGAATCAGCGCCGCGAGATTTTGTTTCTGCCGCAACGTGGCATTGCGGATTCCATGCTGCGCCAGCGCAGCCGCGACCTGCCGGTCGAGGTAGGCCGAGGTCAGCTCGACGGCGTTGGAAGGGATGGTGCGCGTGTAGAGGCTGTTGAACCAGCAGGACTTCAGATCGTCCCACGGACCGTCTTGCACCACGACATGATCGTGAATGCAAAAATGGCGCGCCTGCGCGAACGTGCCGTCGGTGATCTGGTACATGCCGACCGCGCTCGAGGCGGGTCGATAGATTTCGAAGGGCTTGGGGGAGAATGACAATCGCCAGTAGGTGCGCACGATGGGGTTGCCCGAGCCTTCGATCTGGGCCAGGGCGGCGAGGAACTGCGGCGTCATGGTGGTGGTTGCGTGGCGGCGGAAGATCGGCTCGTAGCTGCGCCAGGTCTCGGCGGGGGTTTTGTAGAGCGTGCCGCTGACCGGAAAGAAGAGCTCGGAGGGCTTGCGGATCACCTGATAGGCGAAGTTGAGCGCGAGTCCGAGCGTGGCAAGCACCGCCAGTCCCACGAGGATCTGCAGCGCGCCGGGGAGACGTCCGAAAGCTCGCAGCAGGCGATGGCGCGTGCGCGCGCCGGGCCAGGGCCTTGGAATGCGCAGGGACTTGCGCCGTGTACGGGGGCTTTTGCGCTTTACTTTACGGGGCGGCCGGGCCGGGGTTTCGCGCTTCGCACGTCGGGGCATGCCGCCATGATAAGGTATGAGCCCGTGTCCAAGCGCTACGCCAATATCCTCGAGACCATCGGCCGCACTCCGGTGGTCCGCATCAACAAGCTGGCGCCGGGACACGTCAACCTCTACGTCAAGATCGAGGCGTTCAATCCCCTGGGATCGGTCAAGGACCGGCTGGCATTGGGCGTGATCGAGGATGCCGAGCGCAGCGGGACATTGAAGCCCGGACAAACCGTGATCGAGGCCACCAGCGGCAACACCGGCATCGGTCTTGCGATGGTCTGCGCGCAGAAGGGCTATCCGCTGGTAGTGTTGATGGGGGAGAATTTCAGCGTCGAGCGGCGGCGTTTGATGCGCTTCCTGGGCGCCAAGGTCGTTTTGACACCCGCGCATCTGCGCGGCTCCGGCACGCAGATGAAGGCGGTGGAACTGGCCGAGAGGCACGGCTGGTTCCTGTGCCGCCAGTTCGAGAACGAGGCCAACGCGGACATCCATTCGCGCACCACGGCCGAGGAGATCCTGCGGGACTTTGCCGGCGAGAGTCTTGATTCCTGGGTCACGGGCTACGGCACCGGCGGCACGCTGAAGGGCGTCGGTCGGGTGCTGCGAGAGAAGAGTCCGCAGACCCGGATCATTGTGTGTGAGGCGGACAACTCCCCCGTGCTCGCAAGCGGTATTCCCAACCCGCCGGGCACCAGCCACCCCCTGTCCCGCCCGCATCCGCTGCAGGGCTGGGGGCCGGACTTCATTCCCAAGCTGACCGAGGATGCGGTGGCGATGAAGCTGATCGACCGCATTGTGCCGATCAATGGGGCGGATGCGCTGCGTCTGTCGCGCGAGCTGGCGCGCCAGGAGGGGATTTTTGTCGGCATCTCCGCCGGCGGCACGTTGGCCGGCGCCCTCAAGATCTGCGCGGAGGCGCCACCGGGATCCAACGTGCTGTGCATGCTGCCGGACACGGGCGAGCGTTATTTGAGCACGCCGCTGTTCGCGGATATCGGCGCGGACATGGACGCCGAGGAGCTGGCGATCTCGCGCTCGACGCCGTATGGACAATTTACGCCAGCTGCGGGGCCGACATCGACCGCGGCGGCGGCCGCTCCGTCAGCACCATCAGCTTCGGTGTCCACTCCTGTGCCACCCGCCCTTTCCGTCGAAGCTGAAGAGTTTGTGCGAAAAGTGCTCGGCGATCCTGCTGCGCCGATCGTGATGTTCGCTCTCGAGTGGTGCGAGTTCTGCTGGGCGGTACGCAAGATGTTCCAGGCTTACAGCATCCCGTTCCGCGCGATCGACATCGATTCGGCGCAATACCAGGAGAACGATCTCGGTCTCAAAATCCGTGCGGCCACCAGCGCCAGGAGCGGCGTCACCACGATTCCGCAGGTCTATATCGGCGGCGAGTTCGTCGGCGGCGCCACCGATGTGCTGAACGGCTGGAAGGCCGGCCGCATTCAGCCGCTGCTGGACAAGTATCAGGTAGCCTATGACCGGGCCGTCAGCACTGATCCGCTGTCCTTCCTGCCGGGCTGGCTGCACGCGCGCTAGTGGCGCTGCTCCCACTCGTCGCGCAGGCGCAGCCATTCCTGGTACGCCTGGTACATCTCACCGCTCGGCCTGATCTTGCCGATGGCGCAGGCGGGCAGCAGGAAGCCCACCAGCACACAGCGCTCATTGATATGAAAGACCGGGATGCCGCTCGAGGTATCGACGCGGTTGTGGCCGTCGAAGCGCCAGCCTTTATCGAGCTTGCCTTTGGCCTCGAGCCGCGCATACGGCTCGCGCGGCGCGAATCTGGCGCGCTGCCGCGCTTCTTTTTCCTGTCTGAGCACGTATGCCTTGGCGGCATCGCGGACCTGCGCATTCCAGTCGATGCGGGGCGGCGGCTCTGGCGGCGTGTCGGGCGTGATCGCCGTACTGGGTTCCACAGGGGTGGAATCCGGGGTGGCTTTCGGGGGATCCCGCACCGGATGGGGCATTTTTTCGGGGAGGGCTGCTGGGAGAGGATCGAACCAGAAGAGCTCGAGTGCCGGCTCGGAGGGGCCTGGGGGTGCTCGCCGCAGCGGCGAATAGCCTGACAGCAGGAGCAGCGCCCCATGCAGCGCCAGCACGGTCAGCACTGCGGCCGCCCGCGAGGCCCGCAAGCGTTGTTTTTCCCCCACGTTTCGCTGCCCCCGTGTGCGAAACCGCTACGACACCGGGAAGGCTCAAACGTTCGGAATTCGGTCCAACTACCGCAACCTTGCAGGCGGGGGTAATCCTTTAAGTTTTTTCGTGATGATGCCGCGCCGCTGGCATCCAATTACGTGATGCGCGTATCGCGGGTGCATCACGAAAAACTTAAAGGACCCGCCCCCGACCTCCATCACGGAACTAAACCTCGGCTTTAGGCTTTACTCTTGCGGGCCTAAACGCCGGAGTGCGCCGCGCGATGCATCGAAGACGACCGGGATCTGTGCTGCTGCTTGCATTGCTGTTGACCGCCGTGGCTCGTGCCCAGAGCGAAGGCCCGGTCGATTCTCCCAGCGACGAGCCCCTGACTCCCAAGCGCGATCCCCTGCTCGATCGCGCCCATGACCGCATGTACGACGCCGTGTGGCGGTCCTCCATGATGGTTGATCACTGGTTTGGCGCGCAGTACCCGTCCAGCGTCTATCAGAAAGGAGTCTCGGGTAGCATCGCTCCGGCATTGCTATGGGATCAGTTCGATGGTTTTCAGCCGCGCCTGCGTTTCAACGCCAACTTTCCTCTGCCGCAGCTGAACGAGCGTTTCAACGCCTTCATCGGCCGCGTCGATCGCGACGAGTTCGTGACCGAGCGCTCCGAGCCCTCGGGCGCATTCCGCCGGCAGTTTGGCCCGGCGACCAATGAGGAGACCATTCTCGGTCTCGGCTATAGCTCGCCTCTTAAACAGGGTTGGCGGCTCGACGCGGGCGCCGGAATACAGCTCGGCTTCCCGATGGATCCTTACGTCAAGGGCAGTGCGATCTATCAGCATGGCGACGTGCAAAAACTGCTGTTCACCTTCCGTGAGACGCCGTTCTGGCAGGCCAGCGAGGAGTTCGGTACTACCACCCGCGTCGATATCGAGCGAATGTTCACCGGTCCCTGGCTGGTACGCTGGACCAGCTCCGGTACCCTATCGCAGGAAACATCGGGGATCCGCGGCTATTCTTCCATAATGGGATTGCGCGGCTTTCAGGGCCGGCGCGCATTCGCCGTAGAGCTGGGATTTAACGGCGAGTCGAATGCGCCCGTGCCGCTGCAGGATTACGGGATCAAGTTTGCCTGGCGTCAGAGCGTGCTGCGCAAGTGGCTGATCATGGAAGTGCGGACCAGCGTCGACTGGCCCAAGGACGATGTGACCCAGGACCGCCATTCGAGCCTCGGGGTGGGGATGGGCTTTGAGATGCTGTTCGGTACCGAGGAGTTTCTGGCCCGGCCGGTTACGTTCTAGACCAGTGTGTGAAACACTTTCTGCACGTCCTCGTCCTGCTCGAGCTTGTCGATGAGCTCGAGTACTAGGGTGGCCTGCGCCTCGGGGAGCTCCGTGGGCACGGTGCAGATGTACTCGTGCTCGGCTGACAGGGGCGAAATGCCGCGTTTTTCCAGCGCTTCCTGCAATTTGCCGAAGTCGGCGAAAGCGCCGCGGATCACCAGCTGGGCCTCGCCCTTCTCACCCGTGCTCTCGCCCATCTCCTCCAGCCCGTGATCGATCAGATACAACTCCAGGTCGTCCTGGTCGATGCCGGCGGGGTCGAGACGAAACACCCCCATTTTCTTGAAGAGGAAACTCACGCTGCCGTGAGTGGCAAGATTGCCGCCATGCTTGGCCATGGTGCTGCGCACCGAGGCCACGGTGCGTGTGGGGTTGTCGGTGGCGGTCTCGACCAGCAGGGCGACGCCATGGGGCGCGTAACCTTCGTACAACACCTCGTGATAGTTCGCGGCATCGCGGCCGGAGGCGCGTTTGATGGCCGCGTCAACCTTGTCCTTGGGCATATTGACCGCACGGGCGTTCTGGATGACCCGCCGCAGCGTGGGGTTCGAATGAGGGTCGGGGCCGCCCGACTTCACCGCCATGGTGATGTCCTTGGCGATGCGCGCGAACTGCTTTGCCATGCGGTTCCAGCGCGCGAACATGGTGTGCTTGCGGACTTCGAATATGCGGCCCATGTGAATTCCGTGAAATATTTTCAAAATGCCGCGGGTTCGCGGCGCTACGCGAGGCTGCAAGCATATCAGGCGTGGCACGTAGGTTGCAGGTAGGGCGCAGATGACTTCTGACAGCCTAAAGAGATTCCGCGTCCTGGTGGTGGACGATCAGCCGGACGCGGCCGATACGGTAGCCAGGTTGTTGTCGCTAATGGGCTACGAAGCCCGGGCGGCATACAGTGGTCGAGAGGCCCTGCAACTGTTCAACGAGCTGCAGCCGCGGGTGGTACTCATGGACTTAGGAATGCCGGAGATGAGCGGCTTCGAGGCGGCCGCGCGCATCCGGCTTATGCCGCAGGGCACGGCCACGACCATCGTGGCGCTGACTGCCTGGGGGGACGATATGAACCGACGGCTATCGCATGAGGCCAGCATCGACTATCACCTGGTCAAGCCCGCGGCGGCCGAGACTCTGGAAGAGGTGCTGGGTCGAATCGGCGTCCATTGAGAGTATGCTTAGGGAGTGAATCCCCTCGACTCTTTTCACCCGGCCGTGGCGGCCTGGTTCGCGCGAGCCTTTGACGCGCCGACCCCGGCACAGGCCCAGGCCTGGCCGGCCATTCAGGCGGGCCGGCATGTCCTGATCGCCGCACCCACCGGCTCCGGCAAGACCTTCGCGGCCTTTCTGGCGGCGATCGACGGCCTGGTCCGCGAGGGTGTGGCGGGGCGGCTCGCGGATGAGACTCAAATTGTCTACGTGTCGCCGCTCAAGGCCCTGTCGAACGATATCCACCGCAATCTCGAGGCGCCGCTCGCGGGCATCAGCGAGCAGCTGCGGGTGCTCGGGCTGCCGCAGGTCAATATCCGCACCTTCGTGCGCACCGGCGACACGCCGCAGACCAAGCGGGCGGCGGCGCGGCGCAATCCGCCGCATATCATCGTGACGACGCCGGAATCTCTGTACATCCTGTTGGGGTCGCAGTCCGGGCGGGACATGCTGGCCACGACTCGCACGGTGATTGTCGATGAGATCCATGCGCTGGCCGGCAGCAAGCGTGGCGCGCATCTGGCGGTGACGCTCGAGCGGCTGGAAGCCTTGGCGGGCAGGCCGCTGGTGCGCGTGGGTCTCTCCGCCACGCAGAAGCCCATCGAGGAGGTGGCGCGCTTTCTGGTCGGGGTACGGGGTGGGCTGTTTGATGACTGTACGATCGTGGACAGCGGCCATCAGCGCAGCCGCGATCTGGCCATAGAGGTCCCACCGGCACCGCTCGAAGCGGTGATGTCGGGCGAGGTGTGGTCGCAGATCTACGATCGTCTTGCGCAGTTGAGCCGCGAGCACCGCACCACGCTGGTGTTCGTCAACACGCGTCGGGCGGTCGAGCGCGCGGCCCGGCATTTGTCGGAGCGCCTGGGCGAGGAGAACGTCGCGGCGCATCACGGCAGCCTGGCCAAGGAGCTGCGCCTCGATGCGGAGCAGCGTCTCAAGCGCGGCGAGCTCAAGCTGCTGGTGGCCACGGCCTCATTGGAGCTGGGCATCGATATCGGCGATGTGGATCTGGTGTGCCAGCTGGCCTCGCCGCGCTCCATCAACTCTTTCCTGCAGCGGGTGGGACGCGCGGGACATGCCGTGGGCGGCACTTCCAAGGGTCGGCTGTTTCCATTGTCGCGGGATGAGCTGGTGGAATGCACCGCGCTGCTCGATGCGGTGCGGCGCGGCGAGCTCGATAGATTGGAGATTCCGCAGAATCAACTGGATGTGATCGCCCAGCAGATCGCGGCCGAGGCTGGGGCGCGCGAGTGGCCGGTGGATGAGCTGTTTCAGCTCTTCCGGCGTGCCTATCCCTATCGCCATCTTGAGCGCAAGGATTTCGATCAGCTGGTGCAGATGCTGGCGGAGGGGTTCAGCACGAAGCGTGGCCGCCACGGCGCGCTGATCCACTACGATGCGGTGAACGGCATGATGCGCGGCCGTAAGGGCACGCGTCTTACGGCGATCACCTCGGGCGGTACGATTCCGGACACGGCCGATTACCGGGTGATCCTCGAGCCCGAAGGCCATATGGTGGGAACGCTCAACGAGGATTTTGCCGTCGAGAGTCTGGCCGGCGATGTCTTTCAGCTGGGTAACACCTCCTATCGCATCCTGCGGGTGGAGCGAAGCAACGTGCGGGTGGAAGACGCGCATGGCCAGCCGCCGACCATCCCGTTCTGGCTCGGGGAGGCGCCGGGACGCACGGATGAGCTCTCGGCCGCGGTGTCGCGTCTACGGGCGGATTTTGAGCGGCACCTGGATGAGGGATCGGCGCTTCAGTGGCTGATGACCGATCTTCAGTTGAGCGAGGCGGCGGCGCTGCAGCTTTGCGACTATCTGACCGCCGGCCGCGCCGCGTTGGGATGCCTGCCCACGCAGGATACACTGGTGTTCGAGCGCTTCTTCGATGAGGCGGGCGGCATGCAGCTCGTCATTCATTCGCCCTTCGGCAGCCACATCAATCGCGCCTGGGGCCTGGCGTTGCGCAAGCGCTTCTGCCGCAAATTCAACTTCGAGCTGCAGGCGGCGGCGACCGAGGACAACCTCATCCTGTCGCTCACCACCGCGCACAGTTTCGATCTGCCGGATGTGGCCAAGTATCTGCATTCCAACAGCGCGCGGCAAATTTTGATCCAGGCGCTGTGCGCCGCGCCCATGTTCGAGGTGCGCTGGCGCTGGGATGCGGGCATTGCGCTCGCGTTGCCGCGCTTTCGCGGCGGCAAGAAGCTGCCGCCACAGATTGCGCGCATGAATGCGGAGGATTTGCTGGCCGCGGTGTTCCCGGACCAGACGGCGTGTGCGGAAAATTTGCCCGGTGAGATCGAGATTCCCGATCATCCACTGGTGCGCCAGACCATCCGCGACTGTCTGGAAGACGCGATGGACGTGGAAGGGTTTCTGAAGCTGCTGCTGCGGCTGGAATCGAACGATATCCGGGTGGTGGCCCGCGATCTGACCGAGCCGTCCCCGCTGGCGCTGGAGGTCTTGGCGGCGCAGCCTTACGCCTATCTCGACGATGCGCCGCTCGAGGAGCGCCGCACTCAGGCGGTGATGAGCCGGCGCTGGATGGACCCCGAGTCCGCCGCGGATATCGGCAAGCTGGATGCGCAGGCCATCCGGCGGGTGCGCGAGGAATCTTGGCCGGATGCCTCGAGCGAGGATGAGCTGCACGATGCGCTGCTCTGGCTGACCTATCTCACGGACGAGGAGGTGGCGCGCAATGCGTTGTGGTCGCCGCTCATCGAGAAACTCACGGCTCAGCGCCGGGTGGCACGCATGGCGAACGGCCTGTGGATCGCCGCGGAGCGGCGGCCGCTGTTCGAGGCGGTATTTGCAGGCGCTTCTTTTGAGCCCGATGTGGCGGCCCCCGCCGGCTATGCGAAACAGTGGGATGCCGGCGAAGCGATAGTGGAGATGATGCGCGGGCGGCTGGAAGGGTCGGGTCCCATCACCGCGGGGGCATTGGCCAGATCGCTGGGCGTACCGCTTGAGAAGATCGACGCGGCATTGCTGGCGCTGCAGGCCGAGGGCTTTGCTCTGCGGGGGCGCTTCACGCCGGAGGTGCTCGACGATGAGTGGTGCGAGCGGCGGCTGTTGGCGCGCATTCATCGCTACACGGTCAAACGGCTGCGCTCGGAAATCGAGCCGGTCCAGGCCCGTGACTTCCTGCGCTTTCTCTTCGAGTGGCAGCGCGTGCTGCCTGAGGCGCGCATGCAGGGACCGGATGCGGTGGCGGCCATCGTCAATCAGCTCGAGGGCTTCGAGGCGCCGGCGGGTGCCTGGGAAACGGAGATCCTGCCGGCGCGTATCTCGGAGTATGATCCGGCTTGGCTGGATGAGCATTGTCTCGCCGGCCGCTTCATCTGGACGCGTCTGGCCTCGCGTGCCGCCAACCCGGATCGCGGCGCGGCACCGGTGCGCTCGACGCCGATCACTCTGCTCGCGCGGCGCAATGTCAAGCTATGGTCGGGTTTTGCGGAGGCGACCGATCCCACTCAGCTGACGACTCTGGCGCGCGAGGTCATTGAATTCATTCGAGCGCATGGCGCCTCGTTCTTCGATGAGATCGTGGAGGGTTTGCGGGTGCTACCCTCGCAGGCCGAGGAGGCGCTGGGCGAGCTGGTGGCACTGGGTCTGGTGAATTCCGATAGTTTCGGCGGCCTGCGTGCGCTGCTGCTGCCCGCGGATCGCAAGACATCAGGGCGCCGGCGGCGCATGACCCTGTTCGGAATGGCGGACGCAGGCCGTTGGGCGCTGGTGCGGAGGCCGCTTCTCACTGAGCAAACGACTCAATCGCCTGCCTCGGTCAAGCGTGCGGACGATGAGGCTCTCGAGCATGTGGTGCGCACGCTGCTGAAGCGCTGGGGTGTGATCTTTTGGCGTCTACTCGCTGCCGAGGCCCCCTGGCTGCCGCCGTGGCGCGATCTGCTGATGTGCTGCCGGCGCCTGGAAGCACGCGGTGAGATTCGCGGCGGGCGTTTTGTCGCGGGCTTCTCGGGCGAGCAGTTCGCCACACCGGATGCGGTGACGCTGCTGCGCGATATCCGGCGCAAGCCTTACTCGCAGCAGGATGTAGCAGTCTCCGCGGCCGACCCGTTGAACCTGGTGGGTATTGTGACGCCGGGGGCACGCCTGCCGGCGCTGACGGGGAATCGGGTGCTGTACCGGGACGGAGTGCCGATTGCGGTGCTGGCGGCCGGTGAGGTCCGCTTTCTCGAGATGCTCGACGCCAAGGCGCAGTGGGACGCACAAAATGCCGTGCTGCGGCGGCACGTGCCCGCGGTTCTGGCCCAGCTCGCGTAACTGCACTATTCGGTCTGTCGTTGACGCCGATCATGGCGGTGGCGGTAGGGAAAACGGGCCAAGCTCAGTCCTTCTTATCCTGCTTCTTCTCCAACCAATCGAGCGCGATGTAGGTCACGGTATCCCAGGCATTGTGGATACCGATGAACACCAGTGCGAGGGTCGCTCCACCCACGATGAAAAGTGCCGGCTCCGCCTGCCGGCGCGCGAGGATTGCGGCGCACATGATGCTCAAATAGGCGAGGAGCGGAAAGATCAGGTGCCATAGCCAGTCCTCGAGCACGGGCTTGTAGCCCTGTTGGCGCCGAGCGCGCTTGAGGACGATCAACGTATAGATCGTTCCCCCGATGCCGCAGGCTCCCAGCGCGATATTCGCGTTGGCCAGCGAGTGCCAGGGAGCGCTTAAGGTAGCGGAGATCAGCAGTGCGACACAAAAGTGCACGATGTTTGGCGTGCCGAAAGCCGCGATGCTTTGCGAGCTCGTGCCGCGCGCGGGCGTGTCCGCAATCAATGCGATCACGACGAACATCAGGCCCGTCAGCGCGGCCGCTGACGAGCCGATGATGACGTAAAAGCTCTCCCAGGCGGCGATGGGCGCCGCGACGGCTTCTTGCATGGCGAACGATCCTCTACATGACCATTTTATTGTGGAATGTTTGAGAAGAGCCGTGCCGTTGCAGCAGCACGGCGAAGATGAAACCCGCGAGGCTAAGAAGCCCGAAGAACCACAGCATGGTGTCGTAACCGTCGGGATTTGCGGCGCTGGCGCTGCCATGGTCGTTGAGATATCCGGCGTAGAAATTCGCCAGCGTCAGGCCGGCGTTCTGCAGCATGGTCATGAGGCCGTAGGCCGTACCCAGCTGCTCCGCGGCCACATAGCGCGCCACCGCCGGCCACAGCACCGCGGGCACGAGGGAGAAGCTGACACCGAGCAGGGTCGTGGGCAGCCACAGGTTCACGTGTTCGCCTTTCAGGAACAGGAAGCTCACCGGTAGCAGCAGCGACCCCAACATCATGAGCAGGGCATGGCGGCCGATGCGATCCACCAGCAGGCCGAATACCGGCGTGGCAAAAACAGCGGCCAAGAAAACGTAGCTGTTCATCCGTCCCGCATCCTCCAGCGAGAGGCCGTGCGCCTGCTGGAAATATTTGATCGCAAAGGTGCTACGGAAGGGAAAGATCACCGAGTAGAAAGTGACGCACAGTCCCACGATGTACCAGTACTCGACACGGAAGCGCAGTAGCTTGCCCCAGTCGATCCGGTCCGAGGATTTGGCGATCGCCAGCGTGCCGCGCGCGGCCTCCCGTCGGTCGATCGCCCAGTAGACAATGGCGCCGGCCAGTGTCAAAACCGCGAATCCCGCCGCCAGCCACAGCGGCGGCTGCCAGCCCTGATCATAAAGCGGCTTGGCGAAGGTGGGCGAGCGGTCCGCCAGATAGGAGCCGAGACGCGCGAGGCTCAGGCTCAACGCAAAGAACAGCGCGAAGTAGCGTCCGGCGAACCACTGCGCCAGCGCAACGGTCACCGCCACAATGAAGGTCTCCGCCCCCAGACCGAAGAGCAGCCGGCCGATCACCATCACAGTGAATTCGCCGCCCAGGGCGCTTAGCACCGCCCCCAAAAGGCACACGGCCGAAGTCCCCAGGGTCACCATGCGCGCGCTGAACCGATCGACCAGCACGCCGCCCACCAACACCATGAACACATTGGGCAGGCTGTAGATGGCGTTGAGCGAGCCGATCTGGGTGTCAGTGAATCCGAGCTGGCGCGATAGCAGCTCGGCCACCGGGCCGATGGAGTCGTAGACGTAGTAGTTGCCGAGCATCGCGAGCGCGGTGGCGGCGAACATGAGGGCCTGGATGAGAACGGAGGGTGTGGGACGAGTGTTGTTGTTCATGTATACCCCAGGTACCGGTCGCGAGATTACGCGCAGTGGCGGCCTGGTGCCAGAGTGAAAGGGCCGTGGGATGCGGTAAGCTGCGTTCTCACGCAAAGTGAGGAGCGAAAAGAATGAATTCGACGGTTCATCGGTGGATTGTGGCTGCCGCGAGGCTTGGGCTGGGATTCATGGCGGGCGCGGCCTGCGCACAGGCCGCGATGATTCCCGAGGCGGTGGAGCAGGCGGCACGGCAGGAGATCACCCGCGACAGTCTGCGAGCACCCATCCGTCTGCTGGCCTCGGATCTGCTCGAAGGACGCGGCACGGCGGCTCGGGGTGACGATCTCGCGCAGCTGTACCTGAGCGCAGAGCTCGAGACACTGGGCTATGAGCCCGGTGGTCCCAATGGCCAGTGGCTGCAGCCCTTTGACGTGGTGGGTGTCAAATCCCAGGCCCCCAAGGTATGGAGCTTTGAGGGGCGCAAGCAGCGCGTCGACCTCAAATGGTATGACGACTTCATCGTCGCAAGTGGCGTGCAGAGCGAGCGCGCCGCGGTTGAGGGGGCGGAATTGGTTTTCGTGGGCTATGGCATTCAGGCGCCCGAGTATCACTGGGATGATTTCAAGGGCATGAACCTCAAGGGCAAGGTTCTGCTGATGATGAACAATGACCCGGACTGGGACGACAAGCTGTTTGCCGGCAAGACGCGTCTTCATTACGGGCGCTGGGACTACAAGTACGAGAGCGCGGCGCGAGTGGGGGCGGTGGGAGCGATTGTGATTCACACGACGCCGTCCGCCGGTTATCCGTGGCAGGTGGTGCAGACGTCGTGGAGTGGTGAGCTATTTGGTCTCCCGGCGACGGGCCACGAGCCGCAATTGCAACTTCACGCCTGGTCAACGGAAGAGGGCGCACGTCGCCTGGCCCGGGCGGCGGGATACGATCTCGACAAACTGACCGCCGCGGCCAAATCCCGCGGTTTCAAACCCGTGCCGCTGGGGCTGCGCACCTCGCTCGAGCTGGTCAATAAAGTCAGTCAGGCCAAAACGGCCAATGTCGCCGGTCTCCTGCCGGGGAGCGATCCCAAATTGAAGGATGAGGTGGTGATTTTCACCGCTCATCACGATCATTTGGGTATCGGCGAGCCGGATGCCAGGGGGGATCGGATCTACAATGGCGCGGAGGACAATGCGGCCGGCTGCGCGCAGGTCCTCGCCATCGCGCGCGCCCTGGCGGCGCTGCCGCAGCGCCCGCGGCGCTCGACGCTGATCCTGTTCGTGGCGGCGGAGGAGCAGGGCCTTTTAGGCTCGGCGTATTACGCCGCGCATCCGACCTTCGCCCCCGGAAAAATCGCCGCCAATATCAACTATGACGGTGGCAACTTCTTAGGACCCGCACGCGATGTGCGCCAGGTGGGTCCTGGCAAGTCCTCGCTCGATTCGATTGCGGGGGCGGTGGCGGCGCTGCAGGGTCGTAGGTTGCTGCCGGAGGAATTTCCGGATCGCGGTCATTTTTACCGTTCCGATCAATTCTCCTTCGCCAAGATCGGGGTGCCGGCGCTTCGTTTCGGCGATAGCGTCGATTTCATCGGCCGGCCCGAAGGCTGGGGCAAGAAGCAGATCGAAGCGTGGGAGGCAAAGATCTATCACCAGCCGAGCGATGAGCTCAACGACAGCTGGAACTTCGATGGCATGATCCAGGACGCGCAGCTGGGATTCATCGCCGGGTGGCTGATCGGGCAGGCGGATGCGATGCCGACTTGGAAGAAGGGGGATGAGTTCGAGGGGGTGAGGAGGAGGGCGTTGGCGGGGTTTTAGTCGAGGTGGTTAATACGTCGGCTGGATTCAGCCCGCGCCGGCTGCCCCAGCACTCTCCGCGACCGGTGGTGCCCCCGCCGGCTGCTCCGTGCCGCCCTGCGCCATCTCCGGTATGGCCTCGGTCCTCACCGCATCCTCCTGCGCCTTCTTCGTCATCACGATGATGCTGATACGCCGGTTGACCGGACTGCGCGCGTTGGTCTTGTCGAACAGCACCGAGGAGGACAGTCCCACCACCCGTGCCGTCTTCTCGGTCGACAGCCCCGAGGCCTCGAGCGCGCGTCGCGCCGCGTTGGCGCGGTCGGCCGACAGATCCCAGTTGGTACGTCCGCTGCCCCCCGGAAACGGCGTCGCATCCGTGTGGCCGGTCAGGCTGAGGCGATTCGGCACCGAGTTCAGATATTTGGCGAGCTCGCGCAGGATGGTCTCGGTATAAGGTTTGAGTGTCGAGCCGCCCAGGTCGAACATCGGGCGGTTCTGCTTGTCGACGATCTGGATGCGCAGGCCCTCGGGCGTGATATCGAGCAGCAGCTGGTCCTTGAAGGGCTCGAGCGCCTGGCTGTTCTCGATGGCTTTTTTAAGGTCATCCATCAGCGACTCGAGCTGCTTCTTCTCGGCAGCATCGACTAGCGCCTGCGCCTGCTTGACGTCCGTGACGGGTGCGGGGGTCTGCGCCGGCACACTCTGGGTTTCGGGACTGCCCTGGGTGTTGATGCGAGTGGGCGGGGTGACCATCGCACCGATGCTGGGGTTCAGGCTCTGCGTGGTGCGTGGCGCATCGAGACCGCCGCGTAGATTGATCGGGCTGGTGCTGGCGCCGCCGGGACCCATCTGGCCCGGCGCGGCCTTGGGGCTCTTGCCGGGCTCCATGCTGGGGTTCTTGAAGTAGTCGAAGATGGCGGCGCGCTGCTCCTTGTTGACCGCGGTCACGAGCCACATCACCATGAAAAAGGCCATCATCGCCGTGACGAAATCCGCGTAGGCGACTTTCCAGGCGCCGCCGTGGTGACCGCCACCGCCCGCCTTGTTGCGCTTGACGATGATGATCGGACGCTTTTTTTCCTCGGCGGCTGCCATCAGGCATTCGCATCGACTTTGGCGGGTGCCGCTGCGGCTGCGGCGGGCGCGGCAGCGCCGGCCGGTTTGACCTTACCCTTCAGGTGCGCTTCCAGATCGTTGAAGGTGGGCCGCACCTCGCTGAACAACAGTTTGCGCGCGAATTCGACCGCCACCTGCGGGGGATAGCCGCGCACGCTGGCGACCAGCGCCATTTTGACGACTTCGAAGGCCTTGCCTTCCTCGTGCGCCAGATGCTCCATGGCGGAGGCGATCGGCCCGATGAAACCATACGAGACGAGAATACCGAGGAAGGTGCCGACGAGGGCGGCGCCGACTTTCTCGCCGATGGTGGCGGTGTCGGAGCTGGCAAGCCCGGCCATGGTGTTCACGATGCCGAGCACGGCGGCGACGATGCCGAAGCCGGGCAGGGCGTCGGCCACTTTCTGCACGGAATGTGAGGGCTCGAGAGCTTCCTTGTGATGGGTCTCGAGCTCGTACTCCAGCAGGCTCTCGAGCTCATGGGGGTCGAGGTTGCCGCCGACGATCAGGCGCAGGCAGTCGGCGATGAACTCGACCATGTGGTGGTCGGCGAGGATCTTGGGATATTTTTTGAAGACCGTGCTCTTGTCCGGTGCCTCGAGATCGCTCTCGATGGCCATGACACCTTCCTTGCGCATCTTCACCAGGATGTCGTACAGCAGCTTCAGCAGCGAGACATAGTCCTCGCGCTTGTAGCGCGGGCCTTTGGGCAGGGAGAGAGCTCCCGCGAAGGCGGCCTTCACCACTTTCATGGGGTTGCTGATGAGGAAGGCGCCGACGGCGGAGCCGACTATGATGACGATCTCGAAGGGGTGCCAGAGGGCGAGGATGTGTCCGCCCTCGGCGATGAAGCCGCCGAGGATGCTGCCGAGTACGACTAGGGTGCCGATGATTTGTAGCATGGTTGCCGCGGACCAGGAGGAGCAGGAAGCGGCCGCATCTTATGTACTGTGTGCCGGGGATGACTGTGACCGGCCCCGCACTCCCTACGAGCGACAAATACCTACCGGGGAGCGCTAAACGGCTAAACTTCGTCCTTAAGACCGCGCCCCCGGAGACCCGCGCATGTTCGAAAAGCTCGACCGACTGCCCCAGGACCCCATCCTTGGCCTCATGGCGGCATTCCGTGCGGACTTAGCACCGCACAAGGTGGACTTGGGCGTGGGGGTATACCGGGACGACCGCGGTGCGACCCCCGTTCTCCCGTCGGTGAAGCGGGCGGAGAAGGGCGTATTTGAGAAGGAGATCACGAAAGCCTACGTGTCCCCCACCGGCAATGCCGGGTTCAACACGGAGATGGAACGGCTGGTGTTCGGCGCAGGGCATCCGGTGCTGGGCGCGAAACGCCTGCGCAGCATCCAGTCGGTGGGCGGCTGCGGCGCGCTGCGGCTGGGAGCGGAGCTGATCCGCTTGAGCGGGCCTGCGGCGGTGGTGCATGTGAGCGCCCCTACCTGGGCCAATCACATACCCCTGCTGGGCGGCTCGGGGCTCAAACTCGAACGCTATCCTTACTACGATGCCGCCACCGGCGGTGTGGATTTCCCCGCCATGCTGGCGGCGCTTGAGAAGCTGCCGCAGGGCGCGGTGGTGCTGCTGCACGCCTCCTGTCACAACCCCACCGGGGCCGATTTGAGCGAGGCGCAGTGGCGGGAGCTGCTGCCGCTCCTCAAGAAACGCCGCCTGCTACCCTTTCTCGACATGGCTTATCAGGGCCTGGGCACCGGCGTTGCCGAGGATGCGTTCGGCATCCGGCTGCTCGCGGCGGAATTGCCGGAGGCGCTGGTGGCGGTGTCATGCTCGAAGAATTTCGGGCTGTACCGCGAACGCGTGGGAGCATTGCACGTCATCAGCGAGACGCCGGATGCCGCGGATGCGGTCTTAAGCCAGCTGACACGTATAGGGCGCACCATCTACTCCATGCCGCCGGATCACGGCGCGGCCATCGTGCAGGAGATCCTCACCGATTCTGCGCTGCGTCAGCAGTGGCTGGATGAGGTGTCGGCCATGCGGGCGCGGGTGACCGGCCTGCGGCGCGATCTGGTCGCGGCGCTGCTCAAGGCCTGCCCGCAGCGCGATTTCAGCTTCATCGCGCGCCAGCAGGGCATGTTCTCCTTCCTGGGCATCACGGTGGAGCAGGTGCGGCAGTTGCGCGAGGGGCATCATGTCTACATGACGGACGACAGCCGCATCAATATCGCTGGGCTGCGTGCCGACAATCTCGAGTATTTCGCGCGCTCGGTTGCGCAGGTGGTCGCGGCTTACTGACGAGGGCCGCCGATCGCGGGTCGCCCTACTGCCCGGGCGCCTGCGAGTCGGTCAAGTTGCCGCCGCTTCTGAGCTTATCGATCCATTCATCCAGCAACGACCGCGTCCGAAGCGCCGGCACCGTGGGAATCTCATAAACCGTGACATCGGCGTTGGACGCCGGCATCTGCGCCGTCGCCTTGAAGCTCTTGTCGATCACGAAATAGGAGATCGATTCGCTGTGATCGACATCGAACGAGACCATCGGATAGTGTTCGGCCGCGGAATCCGAGGCAAGAACTTCCGCTTTGGCCTGATCCTGCGTCGGCGTGATGGCGGCCGCGGCGTCGATGTCGCGATAGGTGGGCGACACCGCGACGATGAAGTAGTGGCCGGGCGAGGCATCGAACACCAGAGGCGCAGCCGGCGCGCCGTCGACCGTTGAGCTGCCGTCGATCGCCAGGGTCTCGTGGCGCAGCGCCTGTGGCCGGATCTTCTGGTCATACTTGTCGGCCCAGCGGTCCAGCGCGTTGGCCACGACGATTTCCGTGGCGCGATGACGATCCTTGTAGCGCTGCAGATCGTGCGCCCATTGTGCGCGCAGCGCGCTCATGTCGATGCTGCCCGGCTCGAGCAGCTGCCGCAGCACGTCCACCCGCTGGCCGAAATTCACCTGGGCGGCGCTCGGCATGCGCCCCATGAGCGGTGAGCTGACGATATTGCCGGCATTGAAGAGGCCAATGACCTCACCCTGCGAATTGATGATGGGGCTGCCGCTGGCGCCCCCCGTACCCGGCAGGGAATGCTCGAGCAGCTGCCCGCTGCCGTCGACCGGCTTGATGAGCGTGAAAGTCGCCAATCCAATGAGACTCGCCACCTGGCTCACCGGATTGGGCGCGCTCAGGTCGAGCTGCACCAGGTTCTCCATGGGAAAGCCGACGTAGGCCACCGGATCGCCGGCCTTGAGCGCCTGCAGGGTCGCATCGCCGGCCAACGGCAGCGGCCGTGCGAGCTGCGCGTCGGGGGCGACTTCGAGCAGCGCCACATCGTAGGCTAGCATGCCCTGCAGCGGTTGCTCCTTGCCTTCATCGTCGAACACGCGCGGCGAGTAGTCCTGCCAGGTTTTGGCGAATTCTCCGAAGGCCGGATGGATTTTGACGTCCACGATCTCGATATCCGCATCGGCGCGCGAGCTGGCGCGCACGATCATGCGCTTCTTCTGGCCTTTGATCTCCCCGAAGAGGCTGCCGACGTGAGCGTTGGTTGCGAGCAGATGATCTCCCACCACCCAGGCCGTGCCGAGCGCATTCTCACCGAGCTTCGGCGATTGACTGAGCACCAGATAGACGGAAGGCGTCACCGCCGCGATTGCCGTCTCGAAGGGTGGCGCCTTTTGCTCGTGCACCTCGTCGGTCAGCATCGTGATGGACTTGCCGAGCTCGTGGCGCGTGCTCTCGCCGCGCCAGATGAGCCCTACCAGCCACAGGCCCAGTACAGCGACGATACCCAACAGCAGGGTTTGCGTGCGCCGGGCGTTGCGTAGCAGTGTGGCATCGTCCGGCGAGCGGTGCAGCTCGCCTTTTTCCGCGGGGGCTCCTGAATATTGAATCGAGAATTTAGGGCCGCCCGGTCCGCCGAGCTCGAGGATATCCCCCTGCTCGAGCTCCTGCCCATCGAGCCCGGCGCGGCCGTTCACGAACACGGCGTCTTGGGTATTGGTGCGCAGCTCGTAGTAGCCCGCATCGCGCACCAGTTCCGCGTGCTCGCCGGCAATTTGTGCGGCCTCCTTGGGATAGACCACATCGCAATGCTCGTCGCGACCGACCGTGATGCGCAGCTGCTCCGCGCCAAAATGGGATTTATGGCCCTTGAGCGGACCGCTCAGGTGCTCGAACTCGATCTCTCGCATGGACTCCCCCGCATCTTCTTTTTCTCGTCAGGTGATGGGCTTAATTCTAAGCCAGGAAGTCACTCCGGCACCACGATGGCATGCGTCGATTTGACTTCTTCCATCACGAAATAAGTATGCGTCTGCTGTACCCCGCGCAGCGAGGCGACGCGGTCGCCTAAGAAGCTGCGGTAGCTCTCCATGTCCTTGACCCGCACTTTCAGCAGGTAATCGAAGCCGCCCGCCACCATGTGGCATTCCATCACCTCGTCGTAGGACAGCATGGCCGCCTTGAAGCGCTCGAAGGCGTCGGGGGTGGTGCGGTCAAGCAGTACTTCAACATAAGCCAGCAGCCCCAGGCCCAGCTTGCGCGGGCTCAAGCGGGCGAAATAGCCCTCGATGTAACCCGCCCCCTCCAGGCGCCGCACCCGCTCGAGCGTGGGGGTAACGGTGAGATGGACCTCGCGAGCCAGCCGGGACACGGGCATCCGGCCGTCCTGCTGCAGGCGGCCTAAGATGTTGCGGTCGATACGGTCGAGGGTATTCATAGTCAATCTTCCTGGTAAAAATGCTATAACGAGAAAATATTCTCTTTATATAGCTGTATTATAAGCAAAATTCACTACGAGGATCTATGGCCGCCGTCCAGCCGATCGAGTCCGGACTCAACGATTTGCGCACGCGCATGCGGGCCGCCACGCTGCGCGACGAATCGGCTGCCGTGCGCGAGCTGGCCGGGGCATTGGCTGAAGTCCGCCCGCAATTGGCTCGCGCCGGCGAGCGCGCGGCGCTGTGGGTGGGGGCGGCTCGCACCGAGAGGCGTCCGCGCTCCTTTTTAGAGTCGATGCTGGAGCAGGCGCCGCTCAATAGCGGGCAGGGACGCTCGCTCATGGGTTTGGCAGAGGCACTGCTGCGTACTGCCGATCCGACCCGTGCGGATCAACTGGTAGCCGAGCGGCTCAATGCCATCCGCACCGCGGGCCGGCAAGAGCACGGACCGCTGCTGATCCGCTCGGCTTTTGCGCTGCTCGGCTCGGCGGGACGTCTGCTGCCGCAGGTCGCGGATCAGCTCAAAGGCAATTTCACCGCCAAGTCGCTGACGGGTCCGATGGTCGCGCCGCTCGCACGCGGCACCCTGCGCCAGGCCATGCGCGCCATGGGCGAGGTGTTCATCTCGGGGGAGACGATCGCGGAGGCGCTGGCGCATGGCCGCAGAAATCCTGCCCTGGCACTGTGCTCCTACGACATGCTGGGCGAGGGCGCGCGCACGGATGAGGATGCGACGCGTTATTTCAACGACTATGCGAGCGCCATCGAGGCGCTGAAGGCGCAGAGCGCGGCGTCTTTGCACGACCGCTCGGGCATCTCCGTGAAGCTTTCGGCGCTCGAGCCGCGCTACTCGCTGCTGCAGAGTCCGCGGGTGCATGAGCGGCTGATCCCGCGGATGATCGAGCTGGTGCGGGCGGCGGCGCGGGCCAATATCGACGTCACGGTGGACGCGGAGGAGGCCGACCGGCTCGATATCTCGCTCGATATCATGGAAGCGCTCGCTCACGATCCGCAGACGCGCCACTGGCCGGGGCTGGGCCTTGCCGTGCAGGCCTATGGACGCCGCGCACCCTTCGTGGTCGATTGGGTTGCGCAGCTGGCGCGGGCGGCGGGGCGGCGTATGACGCTGCGGCTGGTCAAGGGCGCCTACTGGGACAGTGAGATCAAGCGGGCACAGGAGCGGGGACTCAAAAGCTATCCGGTGTTCACTTCCAAGGCGGCGACGGATGTCAGCTATCTGGCCTGTGCGCGCCGCCTGCTCGCCGCGCAGGATGCGATCTACCCGCAGTTCGCCACGCACAATGCGTTCACGGTCGCCGCGATCCTGGAGCTCGCGCCGGCGGGCGCCGAATTCGAGTTCCAGCGTCTGCACGGTATGGGAGAGGCGCTCTATGACATCGCGCGCGCCGGCTTGCCGCAGTTCCCGCGGGTGCGTGCCTATGCCCCGGTGGGCACGCATGAGGATTTACTGCCTTACCTCGTGCGGCGACTGCTCGAGAACGGTGCCAACTCGTCTTTCGTCCATCACTTCCTGAATCCGAACGTTCCCGTGGAGGATGTCGTGCGCGATCCCGTTTCCAGTTTGAGCTCCGAGTCGACGCGTGCCGTCCCCACACCGCCCAAGGCCGCGGTTGCGGGCGGCATTCGTGAGCCCGAGGCGCTCTACGCGCCGGACCGAGCCAATTCCACAGGGGCGGATTTCGGCGATCCGGCGGAGCTTGCGGCGCTGCAAAGCGCGTTGCGCGAGCAGCGCACTCAACAAACGATGCGCGGCGGCCCCATCATCGACGGCAGGCCGGCGCAGGAGGCCACGGCGCCAGTCACTTCGCCGACCAACAGCAACGAAATCGTCGGTTTCACACGTGACGCCACGCGTGAGGAGATTCTCCACGCGCTCGATTCGGCCGTGCAGGCGCAATCGGCCTGGAACGCCACGCCGGCCGATGAACGTGCCGCCTGTCTGGATCGCGCCGCAGTGCTGCTCGAGGAGCGCCGCCAGCTGTTTCTGAGTCTGCTGGTGCGCGAGGCCGGCAAGACGTTGCCGGACGCGGTGGCGGAGCTGCGCGAAGTCATCGACTATTGCCGTTACTATGCGGCGCGGGGTCGCGAGCTCTTCGGCGCGCCGCAGGAAATGCGTGGGCCGACCGGCGAGAAGAACCTGCTGTCGCTGCACGGCCGCGGCGTATTCGTCTGCATCAGCCCGTGGAATTTTCCGCTGGCCATTTTCGGCGGCCAGGTCACCGCAGCGCTGATGGCGGGCAACTCGGTCATCTGCAAGCCGGCGCTGACCACGCCGCTGATCGCCCATGCCATGGTGCGCGTGCTGCACGAGGCGGGAATTCCGGGCCAGGTGCTGCACCTGACGCCGCTTGCGGGTGGTTCGAAGTTCAGCGACATTGCTTTTGGACATCCTGCCATCGCGGGGGTGGTGCTGACGGGCTCTACCTCGACCGCTACCGCCATCAACCGTACGCTCGCGAACCGTGAAGGTCCCTTGGTCGCCCTGATCGCCGAGACCGGCGGCCTGAATGCCATGGTGGTCGATGCCACGGCGCTGCCTGAGCAGGTGGTGGACGATGTCATCAGCTCGGCCTTTACGAGCGCGGGCCAGCGCTGTTCGGCGCTGCGGGTGCTGTATCTGCAGGAGGAGATCGCGGATCGGGTGATCGAGATGCTGATCGGTGCGATGAAGACACTGCGCATCGGGGATCCGGCGAGTCTGGAAACGGACGTGGGACCGGTGATCTCAAAGAGTGCGCAGGAGGGTTTGCAAAAGCATGCGGACCGGATGCGGCGTGAAGCGAAGCTGCTGTATGCCTGTGAGCCGCCGCCGGGCCTGCCGCCCGGGCACTTCTTCCCGCCGCATTTGTTTGAGCTGAACGCGCTCGATCAGATCAAGACCGAGGAGTTCGGGCCCATCCTGCACGTGGCGCGCTATAAGGCGGATCAATTGCCGCAGGTGATCGAGGCCATCGGCAAGACCGGCTTCGGTCTCACGCTCGGGGTGCACAGCCGTATCGAGGGCGTGGCGGAGCACGTGTTCCGCAATGTGCGGGTGGGCAACACCTATGTGAACCGCAACATGATCGGGGCGGTGGTGGGGGTGCAGCCCTTCGGGGGCTGCGGCCTCTCGGGGACGGGCCCGAAGGCGGGCGGCCCGCACTATTTGTTGCGATTTGCGACCGAGCGTACGCTGACCATCAATACGGTGGCGATCGGCGGGAACGTGGAGCTTTTGTCCTAGCCACCATAAAGTCTCATATCCAGCTTTACCCGGCTTCTGGACACCACGCGCACTTCCTTGAACCGTGGGTGTGCGGGATTCACCACCAGATTCCTCTCCTCCAAAGCAATCACGGAGGGCACTAGCAAGCCCAGGCTCTTGCCCTGCGCCACCCATGCATCGCCAAAGCGCTTACTCGCGGGCCCGGGAGGGAGCTTGCTCCATCCGCGTGGCAATTCCCTTGAGGGTGCTTCGATGACTGCATCATCCGGCACCTCGATCACGAATTTCAAACGTATTCTCGGATAAGGATGCGGGGCGTGCACCCGCAATTCCAGCATGGCGAGTGACTCGCTGGTGGCGCAATACAGAACCGGAACGCCTTTGCTGTTCCAACGCCCACCATTGTGCCGCGCGCCCTCGGGCGATAAAGCGTCGGGAAATTGCGGGTTGACGAAGCGATAGGCTTTCAAACCGGCAGCCCGTGCTCCACTGCGCCGAGCTCGGCATGTAATACCTCATCGCCTTCGATCGTGACCACCAGACTCAAGGGCACTGCCCCGCCCAGCGCCTCATTGGGCTCCTTGAGCCACTCCACGGCATAGTCCGCCTTTGCGAAAACATTGACGGCGCGCACAACTGCCCGTGCGATTCGATATAGCAAGTCGCTGTCCGCACGCGAGAGATGCTCGCGCCGCTCGAGCTCGTTGAGCGTTTTGCGGGCACGGCCCAGCAGCTCGCTGAAGTCTTCCCGGCTGAAATCGAGAAGCATCAGCAGGTTGGGGATAGCCTTGCCCGGAACGCCGGCTTCGATCTGCCGATGCAGCTCAATGCCGCTCATCCCCGTGCCGGCCGCAGCCAGACGTTTTTCCAGCCACTCGCGGGGATGCGCAGCGCCGCGATTGCGCAGCAGATCGAGCGCCACCTCGTTGAGATTCCGTGGCTTGGGTGTCTTGGCGGTGGATCGGGCCATCGGCTGCTCCTGATCTCAGCTCATGGGTGACTGTAACACATTGCCATTATAAATGGGTAATATTCCCCAGAAGCTCGGTGAGCGACTCGATCGGCGCCGAACAGACGCTGCCGCGGCAGAGGTAGGCGACGGCGGCGCCCCGCGGCTCCTTGTCGCTCAGGGCCGCGGGCAACTCCCGCGCATCGGCCGGGATGGCGAGCACGATCTGCCGCGGCGAGTACAGTTTCGCAAGCTCGCGCCGCCAGCTCTCGATCGCTGCAAGCTCGCCGCGCAGGATCAAGACCTGTGGCGGATTCAAGATTTCCTCGAGTGCGTCAAGCAAGCTGGTATGTGCATGCGGATACTGCTCGAGCGCTTTCCAGGCGGCGCGCAGCGTGCGCTCCGCGGCCTTGAGGTAGCGGGGCTCGCCCAGAAGCTGTCCCATACGCTGCAGCACGAAGGCCGCGATGCCGTTGCCCGAGGGCGTGGCGTCGTCGCTGAAGGATTTCGACCGGTGGATCAGCTGCTCGTGATCGTCGGAAGTGAAGAAAAAGCCGCCGGACTCCCCATCCTCGAAGTGCTCGAGCACCACCTCCAGCAGCGCTTGCGCAAAGACCAGCTCGTCGGCACTGAAACGCACCTGCTGCAGCTCGAGGATGGCATCGGCGAGATAGACGTAGTCGTCGAGATAGGCGTTGAGATGCGCGTACCCGTCCTTGGCCGTGGCCAGCAGGCGTCCGTCCCGCCACAATGTTTGCCGAATGAAATCGAGCGCCTGGGTGGCCGCTGCGGCCAGGTCGTCGCGTTGCAGGGCGCGCGCCGTCACGGCGAGACCACGAATGGCGAGCGCGTTCCAGGAGGTCAGGATTTTCTCGTCGCGTGCGGGCCAAATGCGCTGGTTACGTTCGGCGAGGAGCTTGCGGCGGGCGGATTCGAGCAGCTCAGTGGACCCTTCGGTGGGCTGGAACGCGTGCAGATGCCAGCGGCCCTCGAAATTGGGCTCACGATCGAGCCCGAAACGCGGCGCGAAGACCGCGTATTCCCCCGGAGTCAGCAGGCGGCGGACCTCCTCGCGGTCCCAGACATAGAATTTGCCTTCGTGGCCTTCCGAGTCGGCATCGAGGCTCGAGTAAAAGCCGCCCTGCGGCGCGCGCATCTCGCGCAGCAGCCAGCCGGCAATTTCCTCGGCAACGTGCCGGTAGAAGGTGTCGCCGGTGGCCAGGGCGGCCTGCGCATACACGGCGAGCAGCATGCCGTTGTCATAGAGCATTTTCTCGAAGTGCGGAATCATCCATTGCTCATCCACCGAGTAGCGGTAGAAGCCGCCGCCGAGCGCATCATTCAGGCCGCCTTCGCCCATACGCTGCAGGGTGAGCGTGGCCATGTACAGCGCCTGAAGGTCGGGCTGGGAGGCTGAGGTAGTCGCACGCCAGTCCCGCAACAGGCGCTCGAGAGTCTTCGGATGGGGAAATTTTGGCGCGCTGCCGAAGCCGCCGTACCGCGAGTCGAAAGTGCGCGCGAGCTCGGCGCGGCAGGCCGCAAGCGGGGCATCGCTCAGTGGCGCATCGGAGGGCGGCGGCGTGAGCTCATTGAACACGTTCATCAGCGCCTCGTTCTGGCGGCGCAGATCCTCCTGATTGTCGCGGTAGTACTCTGACACGCGCAGCAGCAGATCCTTGAAGGCGGGCAGGCCATGACGTGCCTCCCTGGGAAAATAGGTCCCTCCAAAAAAAGGCTTGTGATCGTCGTGTGTCAGGAACATGGTGAGCGGCCAGCCGCCGGAACGCTGCGTCAGCATCTGCTGGGCGATCTGATAGATGCGGTCGATGTCGGGCCGCTCTTCGCGATCGACTTTGACGTTGATGAAGAGCTCGTTCATCAGTTGCGCGGTGGCCGGATCCTCAAACGACTCATCCGCCATGACGTGACACCAGTGGCACGCGGCATATCCGATTGACAGCAGTATCGGCTTGTTGTCCTGCCGCGCGCGTTGTAGTGCCTGCACGCCCCACGGATACCAGTCCACCGGATTCGCCGCGTGGTGTTGCAGATACGGGCTGGTCTCATGGATCAGACGGTTGGGCATGGTTCACGTAGAATGACGCCATACATGACCGTTCTCAAGCTCAAACGCGGCGAGGATCGCCGTATCCGCGCCGGCCACCCCTGGGTGTTCAGCAACGAGGTGGATACCAAGGTGACGCCTTTGTCGGTGCTCACGCCGGGCGCCTTGGTGCAGGTCCACTCGAGCCGTGATGAGTTTCTCGGCCATGCTTATGTGAACCCGCACGCGCTCATCTGCGCGCGCATTCTGGGACGCGATCCGCGCCAGCCGCCCGATGCAGCACTCATCGCGCATCGTCTCAAGGTGGCGCTGGCGCTGCGCGAGTGCTTAAGCCAGGAGCCTTATTATCGGCTGGTGTTCGGCGAATCGGACGGCCTGCCCGGGTTGGTGCTGGATCGCTATGGCGAGGTGCTCGTGGGGCAGATCGCCACCGCGGGCATGGAGGCGTTGAAAGGGGTGGTGGAGGAGGCTATCGGCGAAACGCTGCGTCCAATGGGCCTTTTCTGGAAAAACGATTCCTCCGCGCGTGAGCTCGAACATCTGCCGCAGACGGCGGAGGTGGCTTTCGGCGCTGTGCCCCAGGAGCTGCAGGTGCGTGAGAGCGGATTGAGCTTCGCGGCGCCGCTGCGCGAGGGTCAGAAAACCGGCTGGTTCTACGATCAGACGGCCAACCGCCAGCGGCTGCTGCGCTACCTGCCGCCCGGCGCGCGGGTGCTCGATGTGTGCAGTTATGCAGGCGCCTGGGCGGTCACCGCGCTGAAAAACGGCGCGAGCAGGGCGCTGTGCATCGATGCCTCGGAGCTGGCGCTGCAGTTCGTGCGGCGCAATGCGGACGCGAACGGGGTGGCGGTGGAAACGCTGCGTGCGGATGCCTTCGAGGCCTTAAGGCAGCTGCATGAGGCCGGGGAGCGTTTCGATGTCGTGATTCTCGATCCACCCGCCTTTATCAAGCGCAAGAAGGATATCCCGCAGGGCCAGGCCGCGTACCGCAAGCTCAACCAGCTGGCGCTGAGCCTGATGGAGGGTGAGGGGCTGCTGGTCTCCTGCTCGTGCTCGTATCATCTGGCGGCGGACGACCTCGCGGCCGCCCTGCAGGGCGCGGCGCGCCATACCGGCCGTTTCGTGCAGATTCTGGAGATGGGCGGGCAGTCGCCGGACCATCCCGTGCACCCAGCCATCCCGGAGACGCGTTATCTGAAGGCGTTTTTCTGCCGCGCCACGCGTGAGTGAAACGGCTAGAATGCCGCCCCCATGATTCGGTACCCCGGCTTCGACCCCATTGCGTTCGAGATTGGCCCGCTCCATGTCCGCTGGTACGGCATCATGTACCTCATCGGCTTTGGGGCCGCCTGGGCGCTGGCGCGTCGCCGTGCGGCGCGCCCGGGCAGCACCTGGAAACCGAATGATGTGGATGACGTGGTGTTCTTCGCCATGCTTGGCGTCATTCTTGGCGGCCGCATAGGCTATGTCCTCTTCTACGGGATGCAGTACTGGCTGAAGGACCCGCTGTACCTCTTGAAGATCTGGGAGGGCGGCATGTCCTTTCATGGTGGGCTGCTGGGTGTCCTGACCGCGCTCACGATCTTCGCTTACCGGCGCGGCCGGCGTGTCGCGGATGTGTTTGACTTCATCGCGCCGCTGCCCGGCCTCGGCCTGTTTGCGGGACGCATCGGCAATTTCATCAACGGTGAGCTTTGGGGTAAGGCCACCACAGTGCCCTGGGGCTTCATGGTGGACGGTCAGGTGCGCCACGCTTCGCAGCTTTACGAGGCCGTGCTCGAAGGCCTGGTGCTGTTCACCATCCTGTGGTGGTTCACGTCGAAGCCGCGGCCGAGACTTGCGCCGTCGGGTCTTTTCCTGCTGCTCTATGGCATGTCGCGTTTTTTGATCGAGTTTGTCCGGGTGCCCGACGTGCAGATCGGCTATCTGGCGGGGGGCTGGTTCACCATGGGGCAGCTTTTGTCGCTGCCGATGATTGCGGTAGGCCTTGCGATGCTGGCGTTCGCCTACCGGCGGCGCGAGCCCTCCGGAAACCTCGTCACGGCGCAATGAGACCGTATCTCGACCTGATGCGCGATATCCGCGAGCACGGCGCGCGCAAGGCCGATCGCACGGGCACGGGCACGTTGTCGGTTTTCGGGCGGCAGCTACGCTTCGATCTTGGAGCGGGGTTCCCGCTGGTCACGACCAAGAAAATTCACGTGCGCTCGGTGGTCATCGAGCTTCTGTGGTTCCTGCGCGGGGAGACGAATGTCGCCTGGCTGCACGAGCAGGGCGTGAGCATCTGGGATGAGTGGGCGGATGAGCGCGGCGAGCTGGGTCCGGTCTATGGCAAGCAGTGGCGGGCGTGGCCGGCGCCGGATGGGCGCGGCATCGATCAGATCGCGCAGGTGGTCGATCAATTGCGCCGTACTCCCGACTCGCGCCGCATCATCGTCAGCGCCTGGAATGTGGGCCAGATCGATGAGATGGCGCTGATGCCCTGTCATGCCTTTTTCCAGTTCTATGTGGCGGACCGGCGCCTGTCCTGCCAGCTGTATCAGCGCAGCGCGGATGTCTTTCTGGGCGTGCCGTTCAATATCGCCTCTTATGCCTTGCTGGTGCACATGCTCGCGCAGCAGTGCGACCTTCTCCCCGGGGAGCTCGTGTGGACGGGCGGAGACTGTCATCTTTACCTCAACCATCTAGCCCAAGCCGATATGCAGCTGGCGCGGGAGCCTTATCCGCTGCCGCGACTGGTGCTGCATCGGCGGCCGCCGTCGATTTTCGATTATCAATACGAGGATTTTGAGATCGTGGACTACCAACATCATCCGGCCATCAAGGCGCCGGTGGCCGTATGAGCGCGGCCGCACGCAAGCGTGCCGGGACCGAGCCCAGGCCGGCACTGCACACGTCCGAGCATCCCATCGTGAAGGTGCGACGTTCGAAAATCCACGGTCGCGGCGTGTTCGCGCTCAAGAAAATCAAGAAGGGCACGCGGGTCATCGAGTATCTCGGCGATCGCGTGACGCACCGAGAGGCGGATGCGCGCTACGTGGACCATGACGAGAACGACAACCACACGTTTCTCTTCATCGTGGACCGCAGCACGGTGGTCGATGCGGGGGTGGGCGGCAACGAGGCGCGCTTCATCAATCACAGCTGCGACGGCAACTGCGAGTCGGAGATAGAGGGGCGCCGTATCTTCATCGAGGCGATCAGGAACATCGAGCCGGGCGAGGAGCTTTCCTACGATTACCAGATCGGGCGGGAGAAGGGCGATCCGTCCAATGTGGATGAGATCTATGCGTGCCGCTGCGGGGCAGCCAAATGCCGCGGCACCATGCTGTGGCCGGCGAAGCGGCCGAAGGCGCGTAAGGCGGCGAAGAAGAAATGAGCGGTGTGGCCGCCCGGCGTGTCACTCTGCCGGCCGTGGTGGGCGCCGTGGGCATCGTATACGGCGATATCGGCACGAGCCCGCTGTATGCCTTCGAACAGGCGGTGCGCGCCGCGGGCTCGGCGAGCGTGCCGGCGATACTGGGCGTGCTGTCGCTGATTTTCTGGGCGATGACACTGTCGGTCACCCTCAAATACATCGTGGTGATCATGCGGGCGGACAATGAAGGGGAGGGCGGGGTGCTGGCCCTTCTGGCGCTGGCGCAGGATGGGCTGGCGCGTGCGGGCCGCGTGGGGCATTTCCTGATCGGCTGCGCTCTCGCCGGCACGGCGATGTTTTTCTGCGATGGGATGATCACTCCGGCCATCACAGTGATGAGCGCGGTGGAGGGGCTTGAGCTGATCAAGCCGGATCTGGCGCATGCGGTGCTGCCGGTGACTTTGCTGGTGGTGGTGGGCCTTTTTGCGCTGCAGCGCCGCGGCACGGCGCATGTGGCGAAGCTTTTCGGGCCAGTGATGGTGGTGTGGTTTTTGACGCTGGCCGTCTCGGGCGTGGCTTCGATCCTGCGCGAGCCTCAGGTGCTTGCGGCGCTGAACCCGGTCTATGGCATTGCACTGCTGGTGCGCGAGCCGGGGATGGCGCTGGTGATTCTCGCCGCGGTATTTCTGGCGCTCACGGGCGGTGAGGCGCTGTACGCCGATATGGGGCATTTCGGCAAGAATCCCGTACGCGTGGCCTGGTTCACGCTGGTGTGGCCGTCGCTGCTCTTGAACTATCTCGGTCAGGGCGCGCTGTATTTGAGCGCGGGCCATGAAGTGGCGCGGCCGCTTTATTCGATGGTGCCGCCGGCGCTGCTGCCCTGGATGGTGGTGCTGGCGACCGCGGCCTCGGTGATCGCGTCGCAGGCGGTGATCTCGGGTGGCTTCTCGGTAGCGCGCCAGGCGGTGCAGCTCGATCTGCTGCCGCGCCTGCGGGTGCTGCAGACTTCGGCGCTGGAGCAGGGGCAGATCTATGTGCCGGCGGTCAATCTGCTGCTGTTCGTGGCGGTGGTGGCCTTCGTGCTGGGCTTCCGCTCCTCTGATGCGCTGTCGGCGGCATATGGCGCGGCGGTGATCGGCACCATGGCCATGACCAGCGTGCTGGGCTCGTTCGTGGCGCTGACGCAGTGGAATTGGCGCAAGTCGGTGGTGATTCCGCTGTTCGGGCTGCTGCTGCTGATGGATTTCACTTTCCTCACGGCAAACCTCACCAAGATCGCCGACGGCGCGTGGATTCCGCTGCTGCTGGCCTCCTTGCTGTTCGTTTTGTTCGCGATCTGGCGGTCGGGGCGCGCGGAGCTGCGCGCATCGCTGGCGCGGATGGCGGTGCCGCGTTCGCAAATGACCAAGCTGCTCGAGGGGGTGACGCAGGTGCCGGGCACGGGGGTGTTCCTGGCCAGCGACCCGGATTTCGTCCCCTCGGCGCTGATCCGCAATCTCGAGCACAATCATGTGGCGCATGAGCGGGTGGTGATTCTCAATATCAGCATCTCGCGCACGCCGCGGCGCGATCCGGTGCACCGGGTGAGCATCGAGCAACTGTCGTCGCAGGTGTATGCGGTCACGGCGCATTTCGGTTTCATGGAGACACCGGGTATCGCGGAGGCATTGCGGGCCTGCCGCAAGCGCGGGCTGTGTGTGTTCGTGGAGGATGCCTCGTACTTTCTGGGGCAGCATGTGGTGAACGCGCGGCCGTTGCCGGGCTGGCGCGGGCTGCAGCGGCGTCTGTTCGCGCGTATGCAGCGGCATAGCACGCAGGCGGCGGAGTTCTTCAATATGCCGTCGCGGGGGCTGGTGATTCTGACGACGCCAGTGGAGGTGTGAGCGCGTGATCTCGCTGATCGTGGCCATGGACGAGAACGGCGTGATCGGCCGCGATAATGCCTTACCCTGGCATCTTCCCGAGGATCTCAAGCGCTTCAAAGCCGCTACGCTCGGCAAGCCCATCCTCATGGGCCGCAAGACCTTTGAGTCCATCGGCAAGCCGCTGCCGGGTCGAGCCAACCTGGTGCTCACGCGCTCGCACGAATGGCAGCACAGCGGCGTGCTCGCCGTGCATTCGATGGAAGAGGCGATCGAGCGCAGCAGTGCCGCGCCGGAGCTCGTCGTCATCGGCGGCGAGGACGTGTTCAGACTTGCGTTGCCGCTAGCTCAGCGTATTTATCTGACCGAAGTGCACGCTCAGGTCGGTGGCGATGCGAAATTCCCCGCCTTAGACCGCTCGCAATGGCGCGAGGCGGAGCGCAGTGTCCATCCGGCAGATGGCCGTCACGCTTATGACATGACGTTCTCAAGGCTCGAGCGTGACTGAAGTGCCTGCGCGGACCGAAGCGATTTTCAGTACGGGCAACCTCTCCCTCACCAACTGTTCCGCTAGCTGCAAATCCACCCCACCTGCCGCATCCCGCCGCCCATCCAACTCCTGCAAAATCCCCGCCTGTACTGCCCCGCGCCGCAACGCTTCCCCATAGGGAATCTCCGGATGGAACATCACCATCGCGTAGCGCGGAATGAAGCGGTCGGGGAAACGCCGCTCCAATTCCAGAGCCAGCGCCTTGTGGCGCACGAATTTCGGATCGCGCACCGCTTCGCGCATCTCGATGTAATTCTCGAGCGCCATCTGCGCAATCGCCGTGGCATGCGGGCGCCGTACCGCTTCGAACTGGGCGAAGAGCGTGCCCCAGTCTTCGTGGCTCTCCAAGAGCTCATCGAGCAGCGCGCAATCCTCGAACGCCGCGTTCATGCCCTGGCCGTGAAACGGCACCATGGCATGCGCGGCATCCCCCAATAGCAGCACTTTGCCGCCCACATGCCACGGTGCGGCATGAATCGTGCCGAGCTGCGCCTGGGGATGTGTCCTGAATTCCTCGATCAGGTCGGGAATGAGCGGTACCGCGTCGGGAAACTCGCGCCGGAAAAATTCCTGCACGGACTGCGGATCGTGCAGCGATTCAAAACCATGGGGGCCGTTGCGTGCCAGGAACAGCGTGGCGGTGAAGCTGAGGTCGGGATTGGGCAGCGCGATCAGCATGAAGCCGCCGCGCGGCCAGATGTGCAGCGCATGGGGATCGAGCACGTGGTGGCCGCCGACGGGCGGTAGGGTCAATTCCTTGTAATCGTGATCCAGCGGCTCTTCGTGAACTTCGATGAGACCGGCGGCCGCCAGACTGCGGCGCACCGCGGAGCCGCCGCCGTCGGCGGCAATGGTCGGCGCGGACTGAGTCGCATATTCGTTGCCCGACCAGGCCTGCCCGAAGCGCAGCATGACATTGGAATGCCGCGCCGCTTCCTCGATCAGCAGTCGATTGAGCGGCGCGCGACCCGTGGAGAAGATGACTTCGCTCTCGCGCTGCCCGTAGGGCAGCAGCGACGGCGCGCCGGTGAGCTCATGGATCATGCGGCCGCGCATCGCAATGAGGAGGGGCTGCACCTTATCCATGATTCCCGCTCGCGTAAGGGCCCGGATGCCGCGCGCCGCCAGCGCCAGGTTGATGGAGCGGCCGCTTTCGGGGAGGGTGTTGCGTGGGTCGGGACGCTTCTCATACAGCGTCACGGCGAAGCCGCGCCGACCGAGGAGGATCGCCAGGAGCGCGCCGGCGAGTCCGGCGCCGACGATGTTCACGGATTGCGCGCGCATCAGGCCTCCCGCAATGCTCGCGCGAGCCCTTCGCTGAACAGGAGCACATCCTCGAAGCGGTTGTAGAGCGGCACCGGCGCCACACGCAGGATGTCCGGTCCGCGCCAGTCGCAGACGATGCCGTGGGCGTCCAGCCAGTCGAATACGCGCTTGCCGCGCTCACCGCCGCCGGCAATGCGCAGGGAAAGCTGCGCGCCGCGTGAATCGGGAGCGCGTGGGGTGACGATGCGAACGTCGGAATCCAGCCTTTCGGTCAAAAATTCCAGAAAGCCGGTCAGCGCCACGGATTTCTCGCGCAGACGCTCGACGCCGGCGTCCTGAAACAGCGCCAGAGAGGCGATCAGGGGCGCCGTCGAAAGAATCGGCGGGTTGCTCACCTGCCAGCCCGCCGCGCCCGCCGTGGCGCGAAAGCCCGGCTGCATGTCAAAGCGCGTCGCGATCTCACGGCCCCACCAGCCGGCCAGCCGTCCGCGCGGATTCGTGCCGGCGTGACGCTCGTGAACGAAGCAGCCGCCGATCGCGCCCGGCCCGGCGTTCAGGTATTTGTAGCTGCACCACACCGCGAAATCCGCGTTGCTGTCATGCAGCGCCAATGGCGTATTGCCGATCGAGTGGGCGAGATCGAGGCCGGTGACGCAGCCGGCGTGCTGTGCGGCGCGCACGATGCGCGCGCAGTCGAAGGACTGGCCGGTGCGGAATTGCACGCCGGGCCACAGCACCAGCGCGATTTCCTCGCCGTGTTGGGCGAGGTATTCCTCGATGCGTTCTTCGGGCACCAGGTCCTTACCCGCGGCCGGCGCCAGCTCGATGAGGGCGGTGCGCTCGCTCAACCCATGCCATTCCAGGTGCGACACCGCGGCATCGCGATCCGAGGGAAAGGCGCCGGCCTCAATGAGGATCTTGGTTCGCCTGCCTTCGGGCCGGAAGAAGCTCGATAGCATCAGGTGCAGGTTGACCGTGAGGGAGCTCATGGCCACCACTTCGCCGGGACGCGCGCCGGTGAGGAGCTCGAGGCCCGCGGAAAGCTGCTCGTGATAGTGGATCCAGGGCCGGCGCGCATGCTCGTGTCCGCGCACGCCGAGCCGCGCCCAATCCTCGAGCTCCTGCTCGATGGCCTGCCGGGTGGCCAGTGGCTGCAGTCCCAGTGAGTGACCGCACAGGTAGATGTTGGCGGGCCGCGCGAAGCGCTCGCGAAAGCCGCGCAGGGGATCGACCGCGTCGCGTTCGCGGGCATATTCGAGTGTGGGTTGATAGCTCATGAAGTCTGCAAGGAGTAGAGCAGGGGGCGGCTGGGCACGGCATCTCCTGCGAGTGCTGGTGCCTGCAATTCAAGCAGATACCAGCCGTCGGCGAGGCCTTCGGGAATGTGCGCCAGCTCGGTGATGGTGGAGCGCGGCCGGGTGGCCTCGGCCAGACGATGCGAGCCGGACGGCAGGCCGAAGAAAATGCGATGCGCGGTCAGCCGGCCTTCATCCTGAGCCCGGTCGATCGACGGCAGGTCCACCACCAGGTGCTCGATGCCGCGCTCGACCAGCAGAGCGGCCGCCTCGCGGGTCAGATAGGGCGCGAGCTCGGAAGTTTGTGCCACGCTACGGATGATCAGCGCGCGCGGCTCAAAAGCCTCCGAGGCGCGGAATTCGACCTCGCCGTTCAACAGCCAGCCTCTTTCGATGGCCTGGCTGGTGATCAGCCGATCCCCTGAACGGGGCGCAGGCTCGGTCCCTTCGCGCGTCATCGAGGCCTCGACGGGCTCGATCGACAGTAGCAGTGTCGGTAGCAATCCCGGCGGGATGACGCCGTGGGCATCCAACGGCTCGCGGGTCAAATGGCCCACGCACTCGGTGTGGGTGCCGTTGCAGTGCGGCGTGAGCGTGATAGTGGCGCAATTGCAGCTCGCGCCCGCGGTCACCGCACCGGAAAATCCCGGCGCCACGAACGGCTGCGAGGCCGCCGCCGGCGCACCGAAATGACGCGGGCCGCCGCCGGAGAAATCCACCGGCAGACTTAAGCTGATGGGCCGCGACAGATCCACCATCACCTCGCCGCGGTGCAATTGGATGACGGCCTTCAAGGCGAGCGCTCCATCATCGCCCCGCAATGCTTGCAGGTGCGATGGGCCACGTTGGCATAAAAGCGCTCGAACAGCGGCGGCATCTGGGTCTCGATGTCGGTGAGCGGGATGAACTCCTCGTAAAGAAGATGGCTGCAGCGCTCGCAGTACCACTGAAAGCCGTCGAGCTCGCCGGGACGGCGCTCGCGCTCGATCACCAGGCCTACGGTATTGGCGCTGCGCTGCGGCGAATGGGGCGTATGGGGCGGCAGTAGCAGGATCTCCCCTTCGCGGATGGGCACATCCACGGGTTTGTCGTCCTGCATGGTCTTGAGCACCATGTCGCCCTCGAGCTGGTAGAAGAACTCCTCGCCCGGATCGACGTGGTAATCCTTGCGGGCGTTAGGACCCCCCACCACCATGATGATGAGCTCGCTGTCGTGGAACACCCGCTTGTTGCCCACCGGGGGCAAGAGCTGCTGGCGGTTCTCATCGATCCAGCGGCGGAAATTGAAGGCTTGCAGGCGCTGCATGCTAGGTATCCGGGGGCGATTGTCGTATGGTACGCAAAAAGTGAGGCTAACCCATGATCCGGACCCTTGCGCTAGCATCGCTGCTCATCGTCCTGGCCGCCTGCGGCCACCTGCACTCGAAAAACCGCGTAAGCTTAGGCGCCAAAGGCGTCAGTGAGCTCCTGGAGATGGCCGAGGACGGCACCCGGACTTATGCCTTCCCGCAGTACTGGAAGCGCAATACGCTGGTGCTCGACCTGCAGGGCGCGGCGAGCGCCGGCAAGCTGGTCCTGAAGCCACGCGAGGGGGCGGGCTGGCCGATGCGGCTGGCGTTTCGGGTCCGGCCGGGCACGCTGGGGCTGATCGAGGTGCGGGCCGAGCAGCGCATGCTGATTCCGGTGACGCGAGAGGGGAGCAAGGCGGTGGACATCGAGCTGCTGCCGGGGGTGTATACGGCGAAGACGGAGCAGCTGACTTTGCTGTGGGAGCAGTGAAGCTGCCGATCTTACTCAACGGCGCTCAGGGATTCCCAATAGTTGCCAGGACCTTGGCGACCCGTATCTCTAATCCAGGCGGACTCCCCCGCACGGCACGCTTACCGGCGGCTCATCCGAATCGAGATTGAGCGCCGTCAGTTTCTCTCCCCACACGCACCCCGTATCCAGCGCTACAACCTTGCCGTTATTGAAATACCCCAGCGCCGACCAGTGTCCGACCACGATGCGCACATCGCCACTGCGCCGGTTCGCATGCTCGAACCACGGTCGATAAGGCGGCTCGGCATCTTGCGGCTTCCCATTCATCTTCATATCGATGCAGCCCTCCGCCGTGCACACCCGCATCCGCGTCAGCACATTGATGCCGAAACGCAGCCGATCCGCGCCACTGAGCTCCTCGCTCCAGCATTCGGGCTTGTTGCTGTACATCTCATCGAACACTTTGCTCGGGTTGGCGCGGACGGCCGACTCCACTTCATCTGACAGCGTCAGGGCATTCTTCGTGGTCCATTGCGGAATGAGCCCCGCATGCACCATCAGATCGCCACGCGCCGAATCCAAATGTGCCAGCGGGCGGCTCATCAGCCATTCAAGCAGCGTGTCGCGGTCGGGAGCTGTAAGCACCGCATCCAGGGTATCGCCCGACTTGTGCTTGCGTTCGGTGCCATAGGCCAATGCCAGCAGATGCAGGTCATGATTCCCGAGAACGACGACTGCATTGTCACCGAGCGCCCGCACATATCGCAGCACTTCCAGCGACTTCGGCCCGCGATTCACCAGATCGCCGACGAGCCACAACTGATCGCGGTCCTCCGAAAACCCGATGCGTTTCACGAGCTCGCGCAGCTCGTCATAACACCCCTGTACGTCCCCGATGGCGTAACGCGTCATTAGTGCAGTAACCCCGGCATGGCCAGCCGGAACGGCGCGATGGGCGCGTCGAACTCCCGCCCGTCATCGCCCTTCATGGTGTACGTGCCCTCCATCGCCCCCACCGGCGTCTCGAGCACCGCACCGCTGGAATACTGGAAACCCTGACCGGGCTGCAGGTGCGGCTGCTCGCCGACGACGCCTTCGCCGCGCATTTCCTGCACCTTGCCGTTGGAGTCGGTGATCAGCCAGTGGCGGGAGAGGAGTTTCGCGGGCACGAGGCCTTCGTTGCGGATGGTGATGGTGTAGGCGAAGACGTACCGATCCTTTTTGGGATCGGACTGCTCTTCGAGGTAGGCGGTCTCGACGTTGATTCTGATCTTATGGGCGAGGGCGGCAGGCATGGGCTAAAGCCTACCGCAATTGCGCATCGATCGTCTGCGCGAGCGCATTGAACGCAAAGGGGGAGAGCGTTTCGGGTCGGGCGCCCGGGTCGATGCCGGCGGCTTCGATCTGCTCGCGCGTCAGGAGGTCTTTGAGCGCGTTGCGCAGGGTCTTGCGCCGATGGGAGAAGGCGGCGGCAACGACGGCGGCGAAATGCGCGCTCACGGCGAAGGCGGGCCGCGGGCGGATGGTGAGCCGCACCATGGCCGACCACACTTTCGGCGGGGGCTGGAAGGCGCCCGGCCCCACGTCGAACAGATGCTCGGCGGAAATCCACGGTGCCAGCATGACGGTGAGGCGGCCGTAGGCATCGTCGCCCGGCGCGGCGACAATGCGCTGCACGACCTCACGCTGCAGCATGAAGTGCATGTCGAAGATGGCGGAGGCATTTTGCAGCAGGTGAAAGAGGAGCGGGGTGGAGACGTTGTAGGGCAGGTTGCCGACGATGCGCAGCCGCCCGTCCCGCGTCGGTGCCCCATTCCGCGCCAGCGCCGCGAAGTCAAACTGCAGTGCGTCGCCCTGGTGCAGGGTGAGATGCGGTGCGGCGGGAAGCTCCTCGCTGAGGAGGGCGAAAAGATCGCGATCCAGCTCGATGGCATCCAATGCGGCATGCGGTGCGGCGAGCAGGCGGCTTGTGAGGGCGCCGCGGCCTGGGCCGATCTCCACCAGGCGATCGTCCCGGCGCGGGTCGATGGCTGCTACGATGCGGTCGAGCACCGCCGGGTCGTGCAGGAAATGCTGGCCGAATCGCTTGCGGGCGCGAGGGATCACTCGGTCAGTTCGAGGGCGAGACGGATGGCGTTCCCTAAGCTGCTGGCATCGGCCTTGCCGGTGCCGGCGATATCGAGCGCGGTGCCGTGATCCACCGAGGTGCGTATGATCGGCAGACCCAGCGTCACGTTCACGGCGCGCTCGAACGCGGCATGCTTGATCACGGGCAGTCCCTGGTCGTGATACATCGCGAGCACCGCGTCATATTGTTTGAGTTGCGCGGGGACGAAGGCCGTATCCGCAGGAATGGGACCGGTGACGCGCAGGCCGCGCTCGCGCATCCGCTCGATGGCGGGCCCTATGGTCCAGATCTCCTCATCGCCCAAGTGCCCGCTCTCACCGGCGTGCGGGTTGAGGCCGCACACGGCGATCCGGGGCGTGCGGATGCCGAAGCGTTTGAGATCGCGGTCGATGATGGCGAGAGTGTCGCAGAGGAGGCCGGTGGTGAGGGCGGCACTCACGTTTTTGAGGGGCAGGTGGGTAGTGGCCAGCGCCACGCGCATGGGGCCGGCGGCCAGCATCATCACCGGCAGGGGGCTGTCAGTGCGGGCGGCGAGGTACTCGGTGTGGCCGCGGAACTCGACGCCGGCGTCGTTGATCACGGCCTTATGCACGGGGGCGGTGACCAGAGCGGCGAACTCCTTTTTGAGAGCGCCGTCGATGGCGCGGTCGAGCAGGCCGAGGACGTAGCGCGCATTGGCGACATTCACCTCGCCGGCCACGCTGGGGGCCGCCAGAGGGTGGTGGAGTACCGTAAGCGTGCCGGGCACGTGGGGTTGCGGAGCTTCTGCGGTGTAGTCCCTGAGTGCAATGCGCAATCCCAGCTGCCGCGAGCGTGCCCCCAATAATTCCCGGTCACCTAAGCAGACGAGTTCGCAATCGAAGGGCGCTCGCGCCACGGCGAGGCAGATTTCGGGTCCTATACCCGCCGGCTCGCCCGAAGTGAGGGCAATGCGGGGGAGGGTCTTCAGAGCTTGTATTCCACGTAGGCTTCGTCGCGCAGCCGCCGCAGCCACAGCTCCGTTTCCTCATCGGCGCGCGCGGCGCGGATCTGCTCCATGACCTGCTGGCGCTTGCGCGCATCGGTGCTGTCGAACTGGCGGCGGCCCAGCAGCTGCACGATGTGCCAGCCGAAGGGGCTGTGGAAGGGCTGGCTGATCTCGTTCTCTTTGAGGCCGGCGATGGCCTGCTCGAACTCCGGCACGAAGGTGCCGGAACCGGTCCAGCCTAGATCGCCACCCTGGGAAGCCGAGCCGGGATCGTCGGAGGTGGTGGAGGCAAGGCCGGCGAAGTCCTCGCCTTTCAATATGCGCTCGCGGATGGCGGTGAGCTTCTGTTTCACAGTGGCATCGTCGGCAATCTCGGTGGTCTTCATCAGGATGTGGCGGGTGTGCACCTGATCCTCGACGGACTTGGCATTGGCGTCGCGCATCTCATTCAGCTTGACGAGGTGGTAGCCGGTGGGGGTGCGCAGCGGCTCGCTCACTTCGCCGGGTTTGAGCCGGGCGACCACTTCAGTGAGGAAGGTGGGCAGGCCTGAGCCTTTGCGCCAGCCGAGCGAGCCGCCCTCGAGGGCGGTCTGGCTGTTGGAGTAGGCGAGGGCGAGCTTGGCGAAATCCTCGCCGGCTTTGGCCTTTTCATAGACATCGTTGGCTTTTTTACCGGCGGCATCGAGCTGTGTCGGCGAGGCATCCTGCGGCACGGCGATGAGGATGTGCGAGACGTTGTACTCAGCGGTCTCGGAGGGCGCGTTTTTCTGCCGCTCGATGTACTGGTCCACTTCCCGCGGCGTGACGGCGATGTGCTGGTAGACGTCGCGCTGCTGCAGCAGGTGCAGGGTCAGCTCCTTGCGCATGGAGTCGCGATAGGCGGCATAGTCGATGCCCTGGGAGGCCAGGGTTTGCGGCAGCTGCGAGAGGGAAATGTTGTTACGCTGGGCGATCTGCCCGAGGGCGTCGTTGAGGGCCTCGTCGGGCACTTTGAGACCGGCCTTGTCCGCGCGCTGCATCTGCAGTTCCTGCAGCACCAGCCGGTCGAGCACCTGCTGGCGCAGCACGTTCTCCGGGGGTAGCTCGAGTTTCTGCTCCTGCAGGCGCTGGGTGACCGCGGCCACCTGCTCGTCGAGCTCGCTGGTCAGCACCACGCCGTCGTTGACCACGGCGGCGACGCGGTCGAGCAGTACGCCGCGGGTGGTCAGGTCGCGGGTCTGGGCGTGTGCGGCGGTGCCGAGGCTGAGTGCCAGGACACTGATAATGAGTCGTCGCATGGGTAAATTTCCTATAATAATCAAGGCTTTGTCGAGTCCGGCCGCGAGTAGCCGCGGATGGCTGTGGTGAGGAAAGCATCCGCCGCCGATCCGACACTGGCAAGGCCTGTGAGTTCCAGCTGCAGGTAGATGCCGGTGTCCTGCTCGCCGGTGCGGTTGCTGACGAAGCGGCGACCCAGCAGACGCGCTCGCCAGCAGCAGGAATGGTATTCGAAGCCGGCGAGGCGTTCGAGGGCGGTGTCGTCGCGGAAGGATTGCACGTAGCGGGCGAAAAGATTCCAGCGCTGGGTGAGGGGCCAGGCGGTGGAGAGCTCGGCCTGGTCGAGCAGGTCGCGCTGGAAGCGGTAGCTGGCATTCACCACGCGCTCGGGCCCGGGCCTGTACTGCAGGCTGACCTGGGAGCGCTCGGTGCGGGAGGTGTCGGGATTCCACTGCCAGCCGATATCGGCGTTCCAGTCCTTGTAGGCGGTGAGGTCAAGTTGGGCGACGAAGTCGGAGCCTGCGCTGGTGCGCGGGGTCTCGCCGGGCAGGAGCACGCGTGGTGGCTCGAAGTAGTGGATCTGGCCGAGGGTGGCGGCGAGATACTGGTTGCCGCTTTCGGCGTCGTAGAGCCGGCTGGTGACGCCGACGCTCACTTGGTCGGCATCGCTGACGCGGTCGGCGCCGACGTAGCGGTTGGTGCGAAAGAGCTGCACGGGATTGAGATCGGGCAGGGCGGTATCGAAAAGGGGCAGGTTGTCCTGGTTGCGGAACGGGATATTGAGATAGAGCAGCCGCGGCTCCAGGGTGAGGCGGCGCTGGGCGTGGGAGCCGGCATCGCGCTCGAATATCAGTCCGGCATCCAGGCTCTCCATGGGCAGGTCGCGCGAGGGGGAGGTGGGGGTACCGGGGGCGGCGTCGTGCAGCTGGTACTGGGTGTAGCGCCAGGCAAGACCCGGGCGCAGGAAGTAGCCGGGGCCGCTGAAATCATAGGAGGCGGTGGGCAGGGCATCCAGGCGCCAGCCGGTGACGCCAGTGGAGCGGTCGAAGTTGACCAGCTCGGAATCGAAGCCGTAGTGCAGGCGCTCGCCGGGACCGAAGCCAAAATCCGCGTTGGCGAGCAGGCGCGGCAGTTCGGTATAAGGCCGGTCGGTCGTGGCCAGATTGCTGTCGATGGTCTGGAAATTCTGCAGCTCGCCTGAGAGCAGCCAGTGCTCGTCGCGATAGGAGAGCTTGGCGTAACGCTGCACGAAGGCGACGCTGGTGCCTTCCGGACCTTGCGCGAAATCCTCGAAGTAGTTGGTGTCGCTCACCGTTTCCGCGTCCGCGGTGAACCGCAGGCCGAGCGGCAGGTCGGCCACATGGTCGAGCTTGAGGCGATAGCGCGACTCGTGGGCGACATTGTCGCTGGGCAGGTAGTTGACGCTCAGGCTGCCGAGCTGGTGCTCGGTGAGATAGCGGAACTCGCCGGCGGCGTCGACGCCGCGCAGGCTGTAGTACACCGGCTCGAAGGTGAGATCGGCCTGCGGGGCGATGTTCCAGTAGTAGGGCACGGAGAACTGCACGCCACCGCGGTTGGAATGGCCGATGCTGGGGAACAGGAAGCCGCTTTTGCGGTTGTCGCCCAGAGGGAAGGACAGCCAGGGCAGATAGAGCAGGGGCACGCCTTTGAAATCCACGCTGGCGCCGTGGCCGGTGCCCACCTGGTCGCGGGTGTCGAGGGTGATCTCGCGGGCGCGCAGCTGCCAGGATTCGTCGGTTTTGGGGCAGGTGGTGAATTTCACCTGGTCGAGGTGGATAGTGCCGTCCGGGTCGAGCTTCATGGCGCCGGCGGTGCCGCGCGCCGCGCGCTGGCGCAGCTCGAACTCGGCCTGGTTGAAATTTCCGCCCTGGGCGGCGGAGTAGTTGCCGTCATGGCCGGTCACGTGGACCTGGGGGTCGAGATACTCGAGCGGGCCGTTGACTTTGAGGGCGGTGTCGGCCTCCTGGTACTCGACGTCATTGGCGTGGATCTCGCGGCCGTTCTCACGGATGACCACATTGCTTTTCAGGCTCATGTCGCCGTTGGGCAGGTAGGTGAAGTCGTCGGCTTCGTATTGAATCTTGCCGGGGGTGTCGTTCCCAGTGCTGGCGGTGGGGGTGGGCAGCGGCGTACTTTTATCGATCGCGGAGGGGCAGATCTCGTCGGCCGGATGCGCCATGCGGCATGCGGCCAGCGCCGCGACCGCGAGCGGGACGTACAATCGGGACGGCGGTCGCGATCTGGGCATGAGAGGGGCCATTATAATGGCGCTCCCGCTGCCGCGGGCCGAAAATCCAGGGGCCTTCTTCGCCGACATGCCGAACACCGACACGCGACTCGCGCTGATTCATGAGTGGCTGGCGCAGGACCTGCGCCTGATGCCGCGGGCGCTCGAGCCGGCCTCGAGCGATGCAAGCTTCCGCCGCTATTTCCGCGCCTTCGTCGGCGGCAAGACCTTCGTGATCATGGATGCGCCGCCGGATAAGGAGGATGTGCGGCCTTATCTCAAGGTGTCGCGGCTGCTTGCGAGCACTGGGGCGCATGTGCCACAGGTGCACGAGGCGGATATTGCGCGGGGGCTGCTGCTGCTCGAGGACCTGGGGTCCACGGCGTATCTGACCCGGCTTGCGGCGGGTGACGATGCGGACAAGCTGTACGGGGATGCGCTGTGCACGCTGGCGGACATTCAGGTGCGGGGGCAGGAGGCGGCGAGCGAGCTTGCGCCCTATGACCGCGAGCCGCTGCTGCGCGAGCTCAACCTGATGCCGGAATGGTTTTTGGGCAAGCATCTGCAGCTGCCGCTGTCGGCGGCGGAGCATGAGGTCATCCATGGCGCGTTTGAGTTTCTGATCGCGGAGGCCCTGGCCCAGCCCACGGTGTTCGTGCACCGGGATTATCACTCGCGCAATCTGATGGTGGTGGCGGCGCGCAATCCCGGCGTCATCGATTTCCAGGACGCGCTGCGCGGGCCGCTGGGTTACGATCTGGTGTCGCTGCTCAAGGACTGCTACATCGCCTGGCCGCGCGAGCGGGTAGAGCGCTGGGTGGGGCTGTATCGCGATGCGCTGGTGGGGCGCGGGGCGCCGGCGGGGGCGGATGCGCGGGAGTTTCTGCGGTGGTTCGATCTGATCGGGGTGCAGCGGCATCTGAAAGTACTTGGGATCTTCGCGCGGCTGTGGTATCGGGATGGCAAGGCGGGCTATCTCGCCGATCTGCCGCTGACGCTGCAATATGTGCGCGAGACTTGCGCGCGATATTCCGAGCTGGCGAGCCTTGCGGAGTTGATCGAGGGCCGTGTGGTGCCGGAGCTGCCGCGGGCGAATGCGCGTGTGGCGCAGTCCCGCTCATGAAGGCCATCGTTCTGGCGGCGGGTCGCGGCGAGCGGATGCGGCCGCTCACGGATACCATACCAAAGCCTTTGTTGACCGTGGCGGGCAAGCCGCTGATTGTCTACCACCTTACGGCGCTGGCGCGCGCCGGCATTCGCGAAGTGGTGATCAATCTGTCGTGGCTGGGCGGGCAGATCGCGACGGCGCTGGGGGATGGCAGTCGGTACGGCGTGCGAATTCAATACAGCGATGAGGGGGCGGTGGCGCTCGAGACCGCGGGCGGTATTTTCCACGCGCTGCCGCTGCTCGGTGCGAGCCCCTTTCTTGTGGTGAACGGTGACATTTGGACCGATATCGACTTCAGCGGTCTTGAGCTCGAGCCGGATGCGGATGCCCGCCTGGTGCTGGTGCCGAATCCTCCGCAACATCCTCGCGGGGATTTTGGCCTCGCGGGGGAGTTTATTGTCGAGCGCGAGACCGATCGGTTCACATATGCCGGTGTCGGGGTGTACCGCCCGGAGTTTTTCGCCGGCTGTACGCCGGGCAAATTCCCGCTGCTGCCGCTGCTGAAACGCGCGATCGCGGCGCGGCGGCTGCGGGGGCAGCTGCACGGCGGGGAGTGGAGCGATGTGGGGACGCCGGAGCGGCTGGCTGTGCTGCAAAGTCGGGCTGCCCCTCGGGATTTCGCTTAAAATCGGCTCCTATGTCCGAGCTCAAGAGCATCCCGGTCGTGCAGGAGCCGCAGCGGCCGCGCAGTGGCGAAAAATACGTTACGCCTCAGGGGTTTACGGCGATCCGTGATGGCATCAAGGCCAGCGCTGGGGTGGATCGGGCAGCCCTTGGCGGCAAGCCGGGCTGGCTGCGCGCCAAAGCGCCGTCCGGTGAGGGCTTCCACGCCGTCAAAAGCATTGTGCGCGAACATCGCCTGGCCACGGTCTGCGAGGAGGCGAAATGCCCCAATATCGGTGAGTGCTGGAACGCCGGCACCGCCACCATCATGCTGATGGGCGCGGTTTGTACGCGAGCCTGCCGCTTCTGCGCGGTGGACACCGGCAATCCGCACGGCTGGCTGGACCTCGAAGAGCCAACGAACGCTGCGCACACCGTCGAGCTGATGAAGCTCAAATATATCGTGCTGACCTCGGTCAATCGTGACGATCTGGCCGATGGCGGTGCCGAGCACTACGCGGCCTGCGTGCGCGCCATCAAGGGACGTAATCCGCAGACGGCGGTTGAGGCGCTGACGCCGGACTTCCAGGGGGTTTTCAAGGATGTGGAGACGGTGGTCGACTCCGGCCTCGAGGTTTTCGCGCAAAACGTCGAGACCGTCCGCCGCCTTACCCACCCAGTACGCGATCCGCGCGCCGGTTATGAGCAGACGCTGCGCGTGCTGGAGCATGCCAAGCGGCACAATCCCAAGGTGCTCACCAAGACCAGCCTAATGCTGGGCCTGGGTGAGACGGATGCCGAAATCCTGGAGACGATGGATGATTTGCGCCAAGTCAACGTCGATATCCTGACGCTCGGGCAGTACCTGCGTCCCACGCTCAATCATCTGCCGGTGCAGCGTTTCGTGACGCCTGCGGAATTCGACCGCTATCGAGCGGAGGCGCTGGCGCGCGGCTTTCTCGAGTGTGTGTCGGGTCCTCTGGTGCGCTCGAGCTATCGGGCCGAGCAGGCGCTGGCGCGCAACAATGCGGGGCTCGATAACGTGGCACTCGCGGCGGTCAGATGAACGCTGTCCCGGCCGGGGCGTTGAAGAATGCGCCCGCGCCTGTCGTCAAATGGCTGGGTCGCGTCGAATACGAACCCACCTGGCGCGCCATGCAGGTGTTCACTGACCGGCGCGACGCCGCAACCCCTGATGAGATCTGGTTCCTGGAGCATCCGCCGGTCTTCACGCTGGGGATGAATGCCAAACGCGAGCATGTGCTGGCACCCGGCGACATTCCCGTGGTGCAGATCGATCGCGGCGGACAGGTGACCTATCACGGCCCGGGACAGCTGGTGGTCTATCCTTTGATCGATCTGCGTCGCGCTCAGTTGGGCGTGCGTGATTTTGTCACGGCGTTGGAGCGGGCCGTCATCGGCTACGTGGCGCAGTTCGGCATTACCGCGGAGTGCCGGCGCAATGCCCCCGGCGTGTATGTCGAGGGCCGCAAGCTCGCGAGCGTCGGGGTGCGCGTGCGGCGCGGCGCCACGTACCACGGCCTGGCGCTCAATGTGAATCTCGATCTTACGCCGTTCCAGCGCATCAACCCCTGCGGCTATGCAGGTCTTGAGGTGACCCAGCTGGTCGAGCTCGGTGCCCCGGATTCTGTTGCGGCCGCGGCACAGGGTATTGAGCCCCACCTGATCGAGGCACTGGGTCTAACCGCCTTGTAACCGGGTCGCGACTGACGCCATAACCGTCCGTTTCCTAGCATTCCCTTCCCGATTTCAATAATCATTTGAGGGAATTCTCCATGAGTGTCCGCGCAGGTTGGGCTGGTGTGGTTTTGTTAAGCGTGCCGTTGGGCACCGCCTTGGCGCAAACGGCAGACCCGCCGTCCGATGAGGCGACGCTGCAACAGAAGCTTGATGAGCAGGAGCAGCGGCTCAAGGTTCTGGAGCGCAAGCTCGAGATCCAGGACGAGAACGCCGCGGCGAATGCCAGCAACCCGGTGGTCAAGTCCGATACCAAGGGCTTTTCGCTCGGCACGCCCGACGGCGCCAATGTGATCAAATTCCGTGCGAACCTTGCGGTCGACGGCCGCTGGTTCGGGGATCAGCAGACGCCGCAGACGGCCGATACCTTTCTTTTTCGCCGGGTGCGCCCCTACATTGAAGGCACGGTCGGCAAGATCTATGACTTCCGCCTGATGCCGGATTTCGCGGGTGGCCGCTCTATCGTGCTCGACGCCTATATCAACGGCAAATTCAAGCCCTGGTTCAATGTGCAGGTCGGCAAGTTCAAGGGGCCGGTGGGTCTTGAGCGGTTGCAGCCGGATCAGTACAACCGCTTTCTGGAGCTGGGATTCCCCAGTTCCCTGGTGCCGAATCGCGATCTCGGCGTGCAGGTCGCCGGGGAGTGGGGCGGCGGCGTGTTGAACTATGCCGTGGGCTACTTCGACGGTACCACCGACGGGGCCAGCACCGACGCCAATGCGACGCCGGACGTGGATAACGACGGCAAGAAGGATGTCGAGGCGCGGCTGTTCGCCAACCCGTTCGCGAATTCAGAGAACTTCTATCTGCGCGGGTTCGGTATCGGCATCGGCGGCACGCACGTCAACTCCACGGGCAGCGCCACTTCGACGCTGCTGGCGAGCTATCGTACGCCCGGCCAGCAGAGCTTCTTTGCCTATCGCAGCGGCGCCACGGCGACTTTCGCCGACGGCAACCGGGATCGCTGGACGCCGCAGGTTTACTACTATCTCGGCCGCTTTGGTTTCATAGGCGAGTATGTGGAGTCCTCACAGGAGGTGAGCCGCCAGGTGAGTCCCGCCGTGCGCCGCTCCGATAAGCTGCAGAACTCGGCGTGGCAGGCCTCGCTGTCCTGGTTCCTGACCGGTGAGGACGCCGCCTATGCGAGCTTCACGCCGAACTCAAATTTCGAGATCGGCAAGCCGGGCTGGGGCGCCTGGGAGGTTGCGGTGCGCTACCATGAGCTTAAGATCGATGACGCGGCCTTTGCCGGCGGCGCGGATTCCTTCGCCGACCCGAACACTGCCGCGCGCCGTGCGCGGGCGGCGGGGATCGGCATCAATTGGTATCTGAACCAGAACATCAAGTGGATGCTGGATTATGAGCGCACCCGCTTCGACGGTGGCGCGGCGGCTGGCGACCGGCCGGACGAAAAAGCGCTTCTCACGCGCTTCTCACTGGTATTCTGATTAACTGGATTTTTGGGAGAACCGATGATGTCAATCAAGAAATGGCTGGCCCGGCTGATGCCGGGCATGCTGGTGGCGATGCTGGCGATTCAACCGCAGGCACGGGCAGCCAGCACCGTGACCCTGCTCAATGTGTCCTACGATCCGACGCGCGAGCTGTTCGTCGACTACAATGCCGCCTTCGCCAGGTACTGGAAGAGCAAGACCGGGCAGGACGTGAAGATCAATCAGTCGCACGGCGGCTCGGGCAAGCAGGCCCGCTCGGTGATCGACGGATTGGCTGCGGATGTGGTGACGCTGGCATTGGCCGCGGACGTGGATGCGATCGCGAGCAAGGGCAAGCTGCTGCCACTCAACTGGCAGACGCGGTTGCCCAACAACAGCGCACCCTATACCTCGACCATCGTGCTCCTGGTGCGCAAGGGCAACCCCAAGCACATCAGGGACTGGGGCGATCTCATCAAGCCGGGCGTGAGCGTGATCACGCCGAATCCCAAGACCTCGGGCGGCGCGCGCTGGAATTATCTGGCGGCGTGGGCCTGGGCGCTCAAACAGCCGGGAGGCAATGAGGCGACGGCGAAGGAGTATGTGCGCAAGCTCTACAAGAACGTGCCGGTGCTGGATACGGGCGCGCGCGGCTCGACCACCACTTTCGTGCAGCGTGGCATCGGCGATGTGCTGCTGGCCTGGGAGAACGAGGCGCTGCTCGCGATCAAGGAGCTGGGACCAGGCAAGGTGGAAGTGGTGATGCCGTCCATCAGTGTCCTGGCCGAGCCTTCGGTGGCCGTGGTCGACAAGGTGGTGCTGCGCCGCGGAACGCGCGAGGTGGCGCAGGCCTATCTGAATTATCTCTACAGCAAGGAAGGGCAGGAGATCGTGGCGAAGAACTACTATCGGCCGCGCGATCCGGAAGTGGCGGCGAAGTATGCGGCGCAGTTTCCGAAGCTGAACCTCGCGACCATCGCCGACTTTGGCGGCTGGGCCAAGGCGCAGCAGGCGCACTTCGCCGACGGCGGCATCTTCGATCAGCTCACGACCCAGTAGACCTGCGGTCGATCTCGATGGTGACATGAGCCAGCTCGGGGTGTTCCGACAGCACGGCACGGAAATCGTCCGCGGACGCCGACTGTGCCGTCGCCACCTCGAGCACACAGGCATACTTGCCCTTGCCTACCCGCCAGACGTGCAGATCCTGGATCTGCGCGTCGGCGGCGCCACGCTGCACGCACTCGCGGATCTTCGCCACGATGGGCGCGTCCATCTCGGCATCGAGCAGCACTCGGCTGGTATCTCTCAGTAATCCAGCGGCCCAGGCCGCCACCAGCGCCGCGCCCACGATGCCCACCACGGGATCGAGCCAGCCCACGCTGAAATACTTGCCGCCGATCAGAGCGCCGATGGCCAGCACCGAGGTGGCGGCATCGGCGGCCACGTGCACGAAGGCGGAGCGCATGTTGAGGTCGTGGTGGTGGTGGGTATGGCTGTGACCGTGATCGGAGCCATGATCGTGCGAATGATTGTGATGGCCCTGTGTTCCCGCGAGCAGGGCGGCGGAAACCACATTGACGGCAAATCCCACCGTCGCCACCGCAATGGCTTGGTCGAAGCCGATGGACGCCGGGTGGATGAGCCGGGTCACGGATTCGTACACCATGTAGACCGCCACGGCGACCAGGAACAGGGCGCTGGTGTAGCCTCCCAGCACCTCGATTTTCCAGGTGCCGAAGGCGAAGCGTCCGTCACTGGCGTAGCGGCGGGCGAGGGCGTAGGCGGCCGCCGAGAGGCCGAGCGCAATAGCGTGCGAGCTCATATGCCAGCCGTCGGCGAGCAGCGCCATGGAGTTGAACAGCCAGCCGGCGGTGATCTCGACCGTCATCATCACGACGGTCAGGGTCACCACCCACCACAGCCGGCGCTCGGCGAGCGGGTTGGCCTCGTCGAAAATGTGCGTATGAGCGTCGGCGGACATGGTCTGCGATGCTGCCTGGAGGCCTTTAGATACCGGCCTGCGCCAGCAGCTCCACCAGCTCGCGCAGCGCGGCGCCCAGGGTGGGATGAGCCGCCTCGAACTGCACGGCGAGGGCTTCGAGGCGCTGGCTGGCAGGACGTGCGGAGGACTTGGTATCGGGCGTGGCCGGCAGCTTTTCGGTGTCGCGTATGATGTCCTGCAGCAGGCGCCGCGAGTCGTCGTCGACGCTTTGGGCCTTGCCGAGCTCGGTGCGCAGTTTGGCGAGGGTTTTGCGGAGGGTGTCGGGGGTCATGGATCACCGAGGTCAGGCAATGACGATGCAGTGATTATAGGGGTTTAGGCCACCGACAATGGCACCGACTGACCCTAGAATTGCACTTTGAAAATAACCATGATCGTAAGCAAATCAACCTCTTAGCGGGATCTGACCCGGTGCGATCCCGGCCGGGATTGCACTTGGGCGTGCAGATTGCTAAATATTTTTTCTGCGAGCGCAAATGACGAGGAGCACCCGATGAAATACCATGGCAGCTGCCACTGCGGCAAAATCGCCTTCGAGGCCGAAGGCGAGCTCAAAGGCGCGATGGCCTGCAATTGCTCCATCTGCTCGCGCAAAGCCTCGCTGCTGTGGTTTATCCCGCAAGCCCAGTTCAAATTACTCACGCCGCCAGAGAACGTGGCCACCTACACGTTCAACAAGCACCGCATCCAGCATCACTTCTGCAAGTCTTGCGGTATTCATCCCTACGCCGAGGCCGTTGACCCCAAGGGTAACCCCATGGCGGCCATCAATATCCGCTGCCTGGAAGGCATCGATCTCGCCGCGGTGCCTGTCAAGGAATTCGACGGCCGCTCGCTTTGAGTGGCGATTACTCGGCCGATGAGCCCGTGCGCGCCGATATCGACGCGCTCAAGGGCCCGGCGGTCATCGAATTCGGCACTTCCTGGTGCGGCTACTGCCGCGCCGCGCAACCCCTGATCGACCAGGCGTTTGCCGCTCATCCCGATCTGCGCCATCTTAAAATCGAGGACGGCAAGGGCCGCAGGCTGGGGCGCTCCTTTCAGGTAAAGCTATGGCCTACTTTGATCTTCCTGCGAGACGGCAGGGAAATCGTACGGGTGGTGCGGCCACAGAGCGTCGATACGGTGGCACAGGCCCTGGCGCTGATCGAGGCGCCGGGCCGATAAGCCCACAGTGAGGCGTGGCGGTGGGCAAACGTTATTTCCAAACGGCGGTGACTTATTGAGATAATGAGCTGAACTGACCGCGATGACATGCGGTTGTAACTCGATAGGCTGGGTCGACACTCGCCCCGGAGAATTTAGAGAATGACTGATTCGGACGTGCTGTCAACAGATACCCGAATTGAGGACCTCCCGACCCCCTGCCTCCTTCTGGATGCCGAGCGCATGCATCGCAACATCGCTCGTCTCAAGGATCATCTGCAGTCCCTTGGTGTCCCGCTGCGCGCCCACCTGAAGACTTCCAAGAGCCTCGACGTGGCGCGCCTACTCATGCCCACTTCATCAGGTCCGGCCACTGTCTCAACCCTCAAGGAAGCCGAACAATTTGCCGCCGCTGGGGTGCGCGACATCCTCTACGCCGTCGGCATTGCGCCGACGAAACTCCCGCGGGTTACAGCCCTCCGCAAGACCGGCATCGACCTTTCCATCGTCCTCGACAGCCGCGAGCAGGCACAAGCCGTGGTCGCGGCCTGCCGCGCAGCCAAGGAGCGCATTCCGGTGCTGATCGAGATCGACTCGGACGGAGATCGCGCCGGCATCCGTCCTGGAAATCCCTTGCTGGTCGAAATCGGCCGTATCCTGCATTCCGGAGGCGCCGAACTGCGTGGCATCATGACCCACGCCGGCGGCTCTTACGATCACCCTGGCATCCAATCCCACGTCGCCGCCGCCGAGCAGGAGCGCGCCGCCGCCGTGCGCTGTGCTGAGGAACTGCGCCGGGCCTGCCTGCCATGCCCGGTCGTGAGCGTCGGGGCCACGCCCACTGCGCACTTCACCCGCGACCTCACCGGCGTCACCGAAGTGCGCGCCGGTGTCTTTGTCTTCATGGATTTGGTCATGGCGGGGCTCGGGGTTTGTACGCTCGATGACATCGCCCTCAGCGTGCTCGCCACGGTGATCGGCCACCAGCCCGAGAAGGGCTGGGTCGTGGTGGATGCCGGCTGGACGGCGATGTCTCGGGACCGGGGCACGGCTGGCCAGGCGGTGGACCAGGGCTATGGGGTAGTCTGCGACCCCGAAGGCCGTCCTTATCCGGACCTCATCGTGACGAACGTCAATCAGGAGCACGGCATTCTGTCGATCCGCAAGGGCTCCGGTGCCAAGCTGCCCCCGCTACCCGTGGGCTCGCTCGTGCGCATCCTTCCTAACCATGCCTGCGCCACCGCGACGCAATTCGGTTGCTATCATGTCATCGGTGATGAAGGGACGATCACCGATGTCTGGCCGCGTTTCTCGGGATGGTAACGCGGTGGATGCCGCTCAATCCAGACGCGTGCGTCGATGAAATCGCCATGAGGAAACGATGAAGCTCAGATTACTCAACGCTCAGCAAGTACGCGGGCTCCTCCCGATGGATCGCTGTATCGATCTGATGCGAACGGCGATGCGCCTGGTGGCCGAGGGCCGCACGCTGCAACCCATCCGCTCCTCGCTGTGGCACCCGAACAGAAAGGGCTTGCTCAGTATGATGCCCGGCTATACGGCGGACCCTCAATGGCTCGGGATCAAGGTAGTATCCGTCTTCCCCGGCAATTTCGGGACCGAGCGGGGATCGCACCAGGGGATGGTGCTGCTCTTCGACCCCGAGAACGGATCGCCCCAAGCGATTCTCGACGGCCGTGAGATCACGGCCATCCGCACGGCGGCAGCCACCGCAGTCGCGACGGATGTGCTGGCGCGAGCCCACGTTTCGACCCTCGCAATACTGGGCTACGGCGAACAAGCGCACACGCATCTGCAGTCCTTGCGCAAAGTCCGACCATTCGAGCGGGCTCTTGTGTGGGGCCGCGATTTCGCCAAGGCACAGCAGTTCTGCGAGCAGGCCGCAACCCAGATCCGCACTCCCATCAACGCCGTCTCCTCGGCGTGCGCGGCCGTCGAGGCAGCGGACGTCATCTGCACCACCACGGCCGCTGCGGAGCCTGTGCTCGAAGGAAAATGGTTGCGACCCGGCCAGCATCTCAATGTCGTGGGATCGAGCATTCCCACCACCGCCGAGATTGACGTCGAAGCCGTGGCCCGGTGCCGGCTCTTCGTCGACTTCAAGGACAGTGCGCTCGAGCTCGCGGGTGAATTCAGGCGTGCCCGCGAGGCGGGTGTAGTGGGCGAGGATCACATTCTCGGCTCCATCGGCGACGTGCTGACCGGCCAAGTCACGGGCCGCGCGTCCGATCGGGACATCACCCTGTTCAAATCGCTCGGCATGGTCTGTGAGGATCTCGTGGCCGCGGACTTCGTGCTGCGCGAGAGCGAGCGGCTCGGTGTCGGAACGCTCATCGAATGGTGAGTTGTAGTTTTGCTGTCCTCCTCGCGCTATCGTGTATCTGATGACTAAGAGCAAGGGGATTTCCGGGTGACTCCAACCGACACTTTCCGTGCCGCGCGCGATTTCCTGATCGCCCACCGCACCGATTACGAGCGCGCCTATGCCGGATTCCAGTGGCCGCGATTCGAGCACTTCAATTGGGCGCTCGACTGGTTCGACGTCATCGCCCGGGATAACTCCCGTACTGCCCTGCGCATCGTCGGCGCGGACGGCCGCGATCAGCGCCTGTCCTTCGAAGACCTTCGCCGCCGCTCCACTCAGCTCGCCACTCGCTTGCGGGCGATGGGCCTCAAGCGCGGCGACCGCGTGCTCCTGATGCTGGGCAATGTCCCGGCCTTATGGGAGCTGATGCTTGCCGCCATCAAGCTCGGCTGCCCCATCATTCCCACCACGACACTCATGATGCCCGAGGATCTTCGCGATCGCGTCACGCGGGGCAGGGTGCGGGCCGTGGTCACCGAGTCCGCCTATGCTCCGCGCTTCGAGGGTCTGGGCGATGTCCTGAAGCTCCTGGCGCAGGGTGAGGGTAGCGGCTGGACCTCACTGGACGAGGCGGACGCGGCAACCACCGAATTCCAACCCGACGGCGCGACACCCGCCTCCGATCCGCTGCTCCTCTACTTCACTTCCGGTACGACCGCCAAGCCCAAACTGGTTCTGCACACCCATGTGAGCTATCCCGTCGGGCACCTGTCCACGATGTACTGGATCGGCTTGAAGCCCGGCGACGTGCATTTGAACCTGAGTTCCGCCGGCTGGGCCAAGCACGCCTGGAGCTCCTTCTTCGCCCCCTGGAATGCCGAGGCGACCATCGTGATGCTGAATAGTCCGCGCTTCGATCCGGCGGAGTTGCTGCGGGCGCTCGTGCAGTGCAAAGCGACATCCTTTTGCGCGCCGCCCACGGTATGGCGCAGCCTCATTCAGCTACCCCTGAAGGAGACTCAGGTGCATCTGCGCGAGCTGGTCAGCGCGGGCGAGCCCTTAAATCCCGAGGTCATCGCGCATGTGCAGGACGCCTGGGGGCTGACGATCCGCGATGGGTATGGACAGACCGAGACCACACTGCAGATCGGTAACTTCCCCGGCCAGACCGTCCGGGCGGGCTCCATGGGGCGCGTCGCGCCGGGCTATCAGATCCATCTTTTGGATGGAGAAGGTAAGATCGTTGAGGAAGGGGAGATCTGCGTCTCGTTGGCGGATCAGCCCGTCCCCGTGATGCCCGGTTATCTCGATGACCCGGAGCGCACGCAGGCCGTGATGACGCACGGTCACTACCACACGGGCGATGTGGCCACCTGCGACAGCCAAGGCGTATTCACGTACGTCGGGCGCAACGACGATGTGTTCAAGTCCTCGGATTATCGGATCAGTCCCTTCGAGCTCGAGAGCTTGCTGATTGAGCATGAGGCAGTGTTGGAAGCCGCTGTGGTGCCCAGTCCCTGTCCTCGGCGCCTGTCGGTGCCCAAGGCGTTCGTCGTGCTGGTGGCGGGCATTGAGCCTTCCGCCGAGATTGCGATTTCCATCCTGCGGTTCGTGCGGGAGAAGGCCTCACCGTTCAAGCGCGTCCGTCGTCTTGAGTTCGCCGAGCTGCCGAAGACGATTTCCGGCAAGATCCGCCGCGTGGAGCTGCGGACCGCCGAGCGGGAGCGGCACGAGAAGGAGCGTGACCGGCCCGGCCGGCGTCCGCACGAGTATTGGGAGGAGGATTTTCCTGAGCTGCGCGGTTGAAGACATCGGCTAGAATCCCGCCTGTGCCCGCCCGTCCAAAAGTATCGTGAGGCCTTCCTTGAACCCCGCTCGTCCCCCCATCGAGTCCATTGCCGCCGGCGCCGCCGCCATCGCCACCTTGCGCCGCGACATTCACGCTCATCCCGAGCTGTGTTTTCAGGAGCAGCGTACTTCGGATTTGATCGCCAAGACGCTGTCAGGCTGGGGAATTCCAGTGCATCGTGGCCTCGGCAAGACCGGCGTGGTCGGTATTGTCAAAAATGGCAGCAGCCCGCGAGCCGTCGGGCTGCGGGCCGATATCGACGCCTTGCCCATCACCGAGCACAACCGTTTCCCGCATGCCAGTGTAAACACCGGCAAGATGCACGCCTGCGGTCATGACGGCCACACCGCTATGCTGCTGGCGGCCGCTCAGCATCTCTCCACCCACCGCAATTTCGATGGAACCGTCTACCTGATCTTCCAGCCGGCCGAGGAGGGCGGAGGCGGTGCGCGTGAGATGATCAAGGACGGTCTCTTCGATCGTTTCCCCATGGAGGCCATCTTCGGCATCCACAACTGGCCGGGCCTGGCCGCAGGCCAGTTTGCGATCAAGTCCGGCCCGGTATTTGCCTCCAGCAACGAGTTCCGCATCGTGATCCGCGGCAAGGGTGCCCACGCCGCCATGCCGCACAACGGCATCGATCCGGTGCCGGTGGCCTGCCAGCTGGTGCAGGCCTTCCAGACCATCATCACGCGCAACAAGCGCCCCATCGATGCGGGAGTGATTTCGGTCACGATGATCCATGCCGGAGAAGCGACCAACGTCGTGCCGGATTCCTGCGAGCTGCGGGGTACGGTGCGGACCTTTACGCTCGAGGTGCTGGATCTGATCGAACGGCGGATGCGGGAGATCAGTGAGGCCACCTGCCAGGCCTTCGGCGCGAGCTGCGAATTTGAGTTCCACCGCAACTACCCGCCGACCGTCAATCATTCCAGGGAGACGGAGTTCGCGAGGGTGCTGCTCGAGTCGGTGGTGGGCAAGCAGAACGTGGTGGAGTTCGAGCCCACCATGGGCGCGGAGGATTTCAGCTACTACCTGCTGGAGAAGCCGGGCTGCTATTTCCTCATCGGCAACGGTGACGGCGCTCACCGCGATGGCGGCAGTGGCGCGGGGCCCTGCATGCTGCACAACCCCAGCTACGACTTCAACGACGAGCTGATCCCGGTGGGAGGGTCGATGTGGGTGCGGCTGGCGGAGGCGTGGCTGAGCTCACGCCCCGCATAGGCCGGTCGGCCGCCATCATTAGGAACTAGCCGCCTACTCCACCACCAGCTTATACCCCGCCCCAGCCGCCGTCTGCAAAAACTTGGGCGCCGCCGGGTCCGCCTCGATCTTCTGCCGCAGTCGGTGCACCAGCTGCTTCAGCAGCTGACGATCCCCGGAATTGCGGTGCCCCCATACATGCATCAGCAGTCGGTCGGAATTCACGGCGCGTCCGGCGTTGGCGAGCAGCATCTGCAACAGTCGCAATTCGAGCTTGGTCAGGTGTACCGCCGGTGCGCCGCCGATACTCACCGTGTGCTCATCCACGTCCAGCGATACCGGGCCGACGGTGTGCGGCGTCGAGAGCTCGGTGCCGGAGCGGCGCAGCAGCGCCTTGATCCGCGCCAGCAGCGTGCGCGGACTGAAAGGCTTGGTCATGTAATCATCGGCACCAAGCTCCAGCGCCTTGACCAGGTCCTCCTCCGCGCCGCGCGCCGTCAGCATCAAAATCGGTACCTGTGAGCGCTGGCGAATGGCCTCGCACACCTGAAACCCGCTGGCATTGGGCATGTTGATGTCCAGGATCACGAGGTCCGGCCCCTCCTGCTCGAAGGTGTGCAGGGCCACCTGGCCGTCGATGGCTTTCAGCACCAGGTAGCCGGCCTGCGTCAGCGTGAAGGTAATCAGCCCGAGCAAGTCACGGTCGTCGTCGGCTACGAGCACTTTCACGCGGTGGTCTCCGTGGGCAGCGTCAGGGTGAAGCGGGTGCGGCGGTCCGCGGTCCGCGCTGCAACGATCGTGCCGCCGTGGCGGTCGACGATGGATTTGACGATCCACAGCCCGAGTCCCAGGCCGCCGGGCTCAGGCTCCTCATCGGCGCCGCGGTGGAAGCGGTCGAAGATGGATGCCGCATCGCCCGCCGGCAGCCCCGGCCCCTCGTCCTCGATCCATGCGGCTACCCGGCCGTCGCGGGCCTCCGCGCCGATGCGGATGGTGCTGCCCTCGGGGGCGAACTTGCTGGCGTTGGCGAGCAGGTTGACGAACACCTGCATGAGGCGCGGTCCGTCTCCTTCGACTCCCGGCAGGCTTTCCGGCACCGCAAGGTCGAGTGTCTGGCGGCGCTGCGTCAGCAGCGCGCCGATCAGCGCGCGTGCCTCCTCGATGACGCCGCCCAAGTCCACGCTCTGCTTGCGGATGGCGAGCTGCCCGGACTCGATGCGCACGCTCTCCAATAGATTGTCAATGAGCTGCGTCAGGCGCAGCGTGCCGCGCTCCAACGACTGCACCAGCTCCTGCTGCTGCTCGAGCGGTACCGTGCTCAATCCTTCACGCAGCAGCTCAATGGAGGCGAGCTGCGCCGCGAGCGGTGTGCGGAACTCGTGCGAGATATTGGCCAGCACCGAGTCGCGCGCGCGCCGCACGGATTCGAGCTCGGTCTCATCGCGGATCACCTGCACCTGAAGACCCTCGGCCATTCCCGAGCTCGTGATCACCGTGGTGCGTGCCGGCTCGCCGCGCGCCTGCAGGCGCTCGACCGCTTGTGAACGGCCCTCGAGGCGCGCGTGCAGGATGGGACAGTTGAATTCGCAGGGCCGGCGGCCGTGCTCGGCGCAGGGCTTCAGGACATCGCCGCAGAAGCGGCCCACCGCCTCCTGCGGCGTGACCCCGAGCAGGCGCGCGGCCTGCGGGTTGAGATAGCGGATGGTGCGGCTCTTATCGACGGCGTAGACGCCTTCGACGATGCCGGCGAGGACCGATTGCGCCTCGGCTTCGTGGCGGCGCAGCGCCCCGGTCAAATCCACCAGGTTGCGCCGCATGTCTTCCATGGTGCGCGCCAGCACGCCCACCTCCGCCGGTCCGCGCGGCGGAATGGAGGTGGAGAAATCGCCTTCGCCCAACCGTACCGCGGCGTGGGTCAGCTCGCGTACAGGCCTTGCGACCAGCTCGCCGAGCACGATGCCGGCGAGCACGGCGATGATACCCAGTACCAAGGCCGTCCATGACAGGCGCCGCACCAGGCGACTGGTGGTCTCGTCGATTTCCGCCGCCGGCACGCGCGCCTCGATCAGGGCCAGCACATCGCCCCTGGAGCTGAAGACGGGCAGGCTGGCCGCATAGAGATCAAGCTTGGCGATGCGCTGCACGGCAGAGCGGCCATCCGCGAGCGCCGCCGAATGCAGCGAGGTGAAGGCATCCACCGGCGCCGCGACGAATACGGAGTAGGGCACCAGGTGCACCGTGGCGCCCGGCGGGTCGCCCGGTCCGGCCGTGAGACCCTCATTCAACAGACTGGCGAGAAAGGCGCGCCGCTGCGGCGATTGCTGCGACTCGGCGATGGTCGCAACCAGCGTGGCCTCATCGATGCGGCGCAGCTCATCGCGCGCCCCCGCGCCGATCAGCAGGGCCCGCGACTTGCCCTGCGCATCCGCCTGCGCGCGCAGCATATCGACCGCATAGCGGGAGACACCGCCTACCGCGACCAGCACGATGCAGACGCTGACGATGGCCAGCCAGCGGCTGAGCGCCGCGGTTGATGGATCGAACTCGTCGCGCAGTTGTTTGAGCCGGCGTCGCGCGGTGTCCCACATGGCGATCAATGCCGTTTGTAGCCGGTGCGCTCGATCAGCGTCTTCACGATCAATGTCGCCACCGCGAGCAGGGTGAGCAGGGACGCCACGGCAAACGCGCCGACGAAGTTGTATTCATTATAGAGAATCTCGATATGCAGCGGCATGGTGTTGGTGAGCCCGCGGATGTGTCCGGACACCACCGACACGGCGCCGAACTCGCCCATGGCGCGCGCGTTACAGAGGATGATGCCGTACACCAGGCCCCAGCGCACCTTGGGCAGCGTCACGCGGAAGAAAGTGGTCCAGCCATTGGCGCCCAGGGTGATGGCGGCTTCCTCCTCGTCGTTGCCCAGCTGCTGCATCAGCGGAATGAGCTCGCGCGCCACGTAGGGAAAGGTCACGAACATGGTGGCGAGGATAATGCCCGGCAGCGCGAAAATGATGCTGATGTCGTGCTCCTGCAGCCAGGCGCCGAACCAGCCCTGCAGGCCGAACATCAGTACATAGATCATGCCGGAGATCACCGGCGAGACGGCGAGTGGCAGATCGATCAGCGTGATGAGGAAGCTCTTGCCGCGGAACTCGAACTTGCCGATGGCCCAGGCGGCGGCCAGGCCGAAGAGTGTATTGAGCGGCACCACGACCGCCACCGCGGTCAGCGTGAGGCGGATGGCCGATCGGGTATCCGGATCGTTGAAGCTCGCAAAGTAGGCCTCGACGCCTTTGCCGAGCGCCGTCGCGAACACCGTGGCAAGCGGCGCGAACAGCAGCGCGGCGAGAAAGCTCAACGACACCAGGATGAACATCCGGCGCAGAATGCGGGTCAGCCAAGTGTCGTGACCCGGCCGGCTGGCGAGCTCATCGTGCAGCGTGATGGCCTGGCCGGCCATCAGCGTCCCACTCCGGTCAGGCGCCGCCGGCCCCAGGCCTGCAGCAGGTTGATGGCGAGCAGCATGCAGAAGGAGATCGCCAGCATGACCACGCCCAGCGCCGCGGCGCCCTTGTAGTCGAACTCCTCGAGCTTGATCACGATCAGGAGCGGCGTGATCTCGGTCTTCATCGGCAGGTTGCCGGCGATGAAGATCACCGAGCCGTACTCGCCGACGGCACGCGCGAAGGCCAGCGTGAATCCGGTGAGCATGGCCGGCAGCACGGTGGGCAGGATGATGCGGCGGAAGATATAGAAGCGTCCGGCGCCCAGCGTCTCGGCCGCATCCTCAAGATCCTTCTGCACCTCCTCGAGCGCCGGCTGCACTGTGCGCACCATGAAGGGCATGCTGATCAGGGTGAGTGCCACGGTGACGCCGATCCAGGTATAGGCCACTTTGATACCGAAGGGCTCCAGATACTGCCCGATCCAGCCATTGGCCGCGAACACCGAGGTGAGGGCGATGCCGGACACGGCCGTGGGCAGGGCAAAGGGCATGTCGATCAGGGCATCGATCAGCTTGCGGCCGGGAAACTCATAGCGCACCAGCGTCCAGGCGATGATGAAGCCGAACACCAGGTTGATAGTGGCCGCGAGCAGCGAGGCGCCGAAGGACAGACGGTAGGAGCCGAGAGCGCGCGGCGAGGTGATGGTATGGATGAAGGAATGCCAGTCCATCGAGCCCGCCATCAGCACCAGCGCGGCGAGCGGTAGCAGCACCAGCGCGCTCAGGAAAAATGTGGTGAAGCCGAAGGTCAGCCCGAAGCCCGGCAGGATGCTGGGCTGACGGAAGGTGGCCTGGGCCGCCTCGGTCGCCGCGGCGCTCATCCGCGGCTCTCCAAAACACGATCCGGCGGACGGTAGACGATCAGCACCGGCCAGCGCGGCCCGCCGCTCGCCACCGGTGCGGTGCCGCTGACCGGCCGGCCCGTGAGCACGTTGGCGCCGGTGGTGAGGAGCTTGGTACCTTCGGCCAACAGACTGGAGCCGGTGGCGAGCAGACCGGATTCCGGCGGTGGCACGTTGATCTCGCCGTTGAGCAAGTCCGCGAAACACTCGCGCAGCTCGTCGACATTGGAGATGCCCAGAATCAGCAGCGGGTTGCCCGACTCGGCCAGCCGGTGCGCCAGCTCCCGCGAGACATTGCCGAAGCGCAGCTCGGTGCGCATCTCAAGGCCGTGCACGGCCTGCGCCTCGGAGCGCGCATCGAGCAGGGCGCGCACGCCGCCGGGGCGCTGCGCATCGGGGGTGCTTTCCGGCAGCACATCCACATAGATAGCCTCGGCGTGCACATGGCGCAGCAGGCTCGCGGAGACGGCCAGGGTGCCGGGCCGTGCCGCCTCGTCCACCCAGTGGATCAGCACACGCTGTGGTGCAGCGGCATTGGGCGGCAGCACCAGCACTTCGCCGGCACCCTGACTCAACAGGGATTCGATGTGACTCAGGCTCTCGGCGTTCGCGGCCACCACGGCAGCGCCGGCAAATGGCGTGTCGTTGACGGGCAGCGCGCCGCTCGCGCCGATTTTGGGATCGAGGGTGGCCTCGATGCGCGTGGCGACGCGGGTTTTCATGCGCGTGGCGAGCTCGACCAGCAGTGGCTGGCGGCTGAGGCGCTCGGCTTCCGGACCACTGGGTCCGCAGGCCGTGAAGCTGGAGAGCGGCGTCGGCAGCACATGCACACGGCGCACGCCGATGGTCACAGCTTGGCCGGGCGCGAGCGGGAAGGCGCGCTGCTCGTGCTGGCTGCGGGTGACTTCGAGAAAGGCGCCGGTGCCCGCTGTGGCATGGTTGGCGAGCTGCGCCTCCTCGCCACGATGGTTGACCCGCACGCGCAGCCGCTCGAGAGCGCCGGTGAACATCATTTCCTCGACCATGCCCTGTGCGAGGTAGCGCGAGCTGAGCTCATCGCGCGAGGGCGCGAGCTCAATCTCCTCCGGCCGCACCACAGCCACCACCTCATGCTCGCGGCCGCCGCCCTGGCGGCGTTCCGGCACATGACTCTCGGTGGGAATGTTGGCGCTGAACTGAATGCCGTTGCGGGTCTGCAGGGCGAGCAGTAGGTTAGCGGCGCCCAAAAACGTTGCCACGAAGCGGGTGGCCGGCCGGGCATAGAGCTCATCCGGCCGGCCCATCTCCAGCAATCGGCCGAGGTTCATGACTCCGATGCGGTCGGCGAGCGCAAAGGCCTCTTCCTGGTCGTGGGTCACGAGCACGGTAGTGATCCCGAGCTCGCGCTGCACCTGGCGGATGGTGCGCCGCAACTCCTCGCGGATCTTGGCATCGAGCGCGCCAAAGGGCTCATCGAGTAGCAGCACCTCGGGCTTGTGGGCCAGCGCCCGTGCCACGGCGACGCGCTGCTGCTGGCCGCCTGAGAGCTGCGCGGGCAGGCGCTCGTCCATGCCCTCGAGGGCCACCAGGCGCAGCAGCTCCTTGCGCCGCTCGCGCCGCTCGGCGGCGCGCATGCGCCGCACGCGTAGCGCGAACTCGATATTGTCGGCCACGCTCATATGCCGGAACAGCGCATAGTTCTGGAACACCAGTCCCACGTCCCGCTCGCGCGCCGCCACATGGGTGACGTCGCGGCCGTGCAGGCCGATGCGGCCGTGATCGACGCCCGTCAGGCCCGCGATGGCGCGCAGCAGTGTGCTTTTGCCGCTGCCGCTCGGTCCCAGCAGCACGAAGAACTCGCCGTCGCCGATGTTGACGGAGACGTCGTTGACGACGGGAAGGCCCTGGTACCGCTTGGTGACCTGATCGAGTGCGATGGACATAGGGCCGCAATGCTACAGATCCGGGGGTCTGGAAGTCTGCGGCCGGCGGTCATAAGTGGTTACAAAACGGTTATGGAGGCTGTCGGGGATGGAGACAGCCACGATATGCCCCGGCAGCGTCTCACAGTTTGACAGGAGAAGTTTCAATCAGATAATCTGATTCACATGAAAACCACTCTTACCGAGTTCCTGCGCAGCTTCCGTAAAGCCCGCGAGGCGGCGGATCGCGGCGATTCCGTTATCGTAAAAGGCGAGAATGGCGATTACGTGTTCGAGCGCCGCGCGGTCGTCACCGATCATCCCTTCGTAGGCCTGGAGGGGGTATTCGGGGCTGTGGCGCTCAAACAAGACAAAAGGTCTCTTCGTGAAAAAGTCCGCAGCCGTCTCCGCCCAGAAGAACGGCCATAAGAAGAACGATAATAGTCGACGCAGGGCCGCTTAAGGCCGCTATCGATCGCGAGGATACCCATCACACCTGGGTCGTGCGGTCGTTACGCTCGGTGCCCGGCCGTTTTATCACCTGCGAGGCTGCGATTACTGAAGCACAGCATGGGTTGGAGAACCATCCCGTCGCCGTGAAGTCGCTGCGCAAACTGTTATCACGCATGGATATCGTGCCTATGGTCCCAGGGCTGATCGCGCCCGTATTCAATGAGGTGCAGATCTGGGCGCCGCGTATGGATTTTGCCGATGCCTGCGCGGTGGTGATGGCGCGGCACTATGAAAATGCTTTCGTGCTTACCACGGATTTCCGGGATTTTTCCGTCTATCGGGTGCCGTTTGCCTCTCCGGAAGGGGCGTTTCACGTGTGAGTCGAAGGGCGCGGCGAGCTCGGACACGAGCAGGGCCTGGCCGTCGAGACGCTTGAGGATCTGCCGGAGTGTTGTGCATGCGGGATCTGGCCAAGTTCGCGCCGTCCGCGGCACCGACTTCCCGGGAACGGTCGCAACCTGAGCGCGTTCTGTCACATGAGTTCCATACTGGTTCGGAGGTCATCATGTCTCACCGTTCGATATTCACACTCTCGGGAATCGCAGTCGCGGCCTTGGCGTGCACTGCGCTCTTGTCACAGCCGGCTTCCGCCCGCACTTACGAGCGCTGCGACGCCGACGGCGACCACTGCGTACGCGTCAAGTGCGACAGGGATGGGGACAGCTGCTGGCAGCAGTCGGAATACTCGCGGAATAACCGCTACGGCGGCGAGGGCAATTGGGTATGCGACAACGACGGCGATCGCTGCCACTACGTATACGCCGGCCGCCAGTGGAATCCCCTGCATTGGGAGCATGAGGAAGAGGAGCACCATCACGGCGATCGTGACGACGATTGACGCGTGGTGATCTGCGCGGCTGGCGCGGGCGCGCTGGCCGCCGCGGGTTCGGTGGGCGAAGGATGCACTTCGCCAGGCTCAAAGAGGCGGCGCGAGTCTGGAATCGTAGCTCCCAGTGCACGGCCTGGGCAGAAGAGCCATGGCTTGTGTCGCCATTCCCCGACTTCAGATTTTTTTCTTCTCGCTCCGTCAACGAACCCACCTCTCGCTCGCTCTAGCACGCCGAACCCGCGGCAAAGCCGCATTCGACGTTGACATTATTGAGGAGAGGATGATGCGCATTATGTCCAGAGGCGTCGCATACAGCGCCTTGATCGCAGGTCTCACCGCCGCTCTCGCGGCATGCGGCGGTGGCTCGAGCGGCTCAGGCTCCATGCAGACATCTCAGTCAGGCAGCGTGCCGCTTCTCATCAGCGATGCCTCATCGGAGGATTGGGCCACGATCGGCGTCAAAATTCTCAGCATCGCTCTCACGCCTCAGGGTGGCGGCAGCGACGTAACGGTCTACACCGCGCCGTCCACCCCACCCATGGTCAACCTCGCGCAGCTCGATCAAATCAGCGAGATCCTCGGCAATGTCAGCGTGCCGGTGGGCACCTACACCGGCGCGAAACTGACCATTGGCGCCAACCCCGGTGACGTCGCCCTGACCGTCGCGGCCGATCCCGAGGCGGGATTCGCGGCCACGGCCGGCAGCACGATCCCATCGGATCAAATCCAGATCCAGGGCAGGCAGGGCGCCTCCGGCAACCACACCGTTCCCGTGAAGGTGACCTTTGACTCGCCGCTTGTGGTCACCACGAGCCAGAACAACGCCCTCGATCTCGAGTTCGATCTCGCGCACCCGGCCTTCATCGTCGGACATACGCCGCCCGGCTCGGGCACCACCCTTTGGGCCGTGAGCTTCAATGGCCCGGTCCGCCACCATACGATCGCCGATATCACGCAGCTGGTGCTGCGCCACATGTACGGGAATGTGACCGGGGTCGCCTCCGACGGCTCTTCCATTACGATCACCAAGGATCTGCCCGCGATCCCGATCGTCAATCCCGAAACCCCCGTTGCGATCTCGCAGTCCCTGCAGATCCGCGCCGATGCGAGCAACGGCACGCTTTTCTACGACGTGGACGCCAAGACCCTCACCACCATCAAGGATTTCTCGACGGAAGCGGCCAGCCTCGACGGCAAGTACGTCCGTATCGCGGCTCGCTACCAGGAAGACGGCACTCTCGTGGCCGTGCGCATCTGGGCCAGCAGCCAGTTCGACAGCGTATGGCTGAGCCCCGAAGGACATGTGTTGCACGTCAACAGCGGCAGCAGCCTCATGAGAGTCGCGGACGAATCCGGCGTGGCTGTGCCGATCGCCGTCGACAGCAATACCGAGTTCTTCTTTCGCACGCCGCAAAACGCGCTCGCGGATGCGACGCCGATTGGCACGGGACCGTCCTTCCTCGCGAGCGGCGATCTGGTGCGCGGCTTCAAGGTCCACGTGAGTGTCGTCGATCCGCTGGCCACGCCGCTCGTGGCGCAGACTGTGGATATCGAGACCGCCGCCTATTCGGGCAGCATCTCGAACGCGGATACGACACAGCTCGCTTATACTCGTCACTTCCGCACGCTGACCGACGACTACACCATCGCGCTCCCGTACATTTCGAGCGCCACGCCCAACGGCAAGGATGCCAATGGCAATGCCATCACGGGATTCAAGTACTGGGATTTTGCCTACCCGACGCAGGTGACGAGCGGCGCGAACGCCGTGTCCGACTTCGTGTCCGCGGTCAGTGGCAGCGCCGCGGGCGGCGGCTTCATGTTCGCGGGCGCGGATCTGCACGCCTGGGGTGCCTCGTTTGCCCGCTGGGGCGATGCCGCCAATCCGACCGGCTGGTCGGTGCCGTGGACGGTGCTGGCACCCACGCCCTTGCCGCTCGGCATCGTGGCGACGGGCGTGGCCAATGACGCCTTCACGCTGACGCTGCTCGGCGGCTCGACCCCGGGCACCGTGGACATCGGCACGACGGCGGGCTCGGCGACCCTGGTCTATCAAGTTGATCGCAGCAACGGTGTCGTCACCGTGAGTCCCGTGGATATCACCACGGCGAGCGGACTCACAACGCTGACGGATGCCCTGACGGCGGGCTCGGCGGTCAAAGTCTATGGCGTGCCGCAGGCGGATGGCACCTTCAAAGCTTACGTGCTGTCCTACTTCACGGGCATGCAGCCGAGCGACTGATTCGGCGCAATATTCAACACGGCAATGAGTTTGTCCGCCGCTCAGATCACCATCGTCACGAGTTCACACCCCGACAGCTCCGTGGCGAGCGCCGTCACCTGCTCGCGGCTTTGCGCCACGATCGTATAAGTGATAGAGATGAAATTACCGTTCTCACTCAGCCGCTCGGTCATGCGCGAAGGGTCGAGGTCGGGGGCATGCCTGAGCATGATGGCGTGGACGCGGGCGCGGAACTCATCGCCGGGGCGACCGAGCACCTTGATGGGATAGTCGGTCGGAAACTGCAGCAGACTCTCCGTTGAGTCCCCGGTCACGGGCGGCGCGCTGCCGCCATTGCTCGCATCTTCTACCACGGCTCACCCGCCAGCTCCTGCTTGTAGTGCTGGAATTCCTCGCGCAGCCGGCGCCACACCGGGCCCGGCTTGCCGGTGCCCACAGGCTGGCCATCGAGCTGGGTGACCGGCAGCGCTTCGCGCAGCGCGGAGGAGATCCAGATCTCCTCGGCGTGGCGCAATTCGGACTCGCCGATCGATACGGTGCGGTGAGAGATGCGCGCGCGCATGGCCAGCTCCTCAATCGCGCCCCGGGTGGTGCCCGGCAGGATGCGCCGCGAGTGCGGCGGGGTGCGCAGCTCGCCGTCGGTGACCACGTGCACGGCCGATGAGGAGCCTTCGGTCAGCTCCCCCTCGCGCATCAGAATGGTCTCCGCGGCGCCGGCGTCGACCGAGAGCTGACGCAGCAGCACATTGGCGAGCAGATTGACGGATTTGATGTCGCAGCGGGCCCAGCGCGTATCCACGGCCGTGATGCAGGTGATACCGTTCTCAAGAACGGACGGTGCGGGCTTGGGTAGCGGTCCGCAGAACGCAAACACGGTGCGCGCGATATCCGGCAGCGGCGCCTGGTTGCGGCCGCGCTCGGTGCCGCGCGTCACCTGCCAGTACACGTATTGATCGCCGCCGCTGTTGCGGGCGACGAGGGTGGCGATCATCTCGCGCCACTCGTCGCGGGAGTGCGGGTCCTCCATGCGGATCTCGGTGAGACTGCGCGCCAGGCGGTCGCAGTGCGCGCCGAAGCGGAACGGGCGGCCGCCGTAGACCGGCATCACCTCATAGACGCCGTCACCGAAGAGGAAACCGCGGTCGAAGGGGGAGATGCGCGCCTCATCGAGGGCTAAGTACTTGCCATTGAGATAGCAGATGGGCAGAGGCTCGGCCATCTATTTGAACCACAGCGCAATGCTGTCGGTCAGGGTGGTCCACCAGCCGGCCTGCGGTACTGCCTTGAGCGCAACGAGCGGGGCGCGCGCGACACTGTCACCGGCGGCCGTGGTGACGGTCCATTCGCCCACGGGCTGGCCTGCGGCCAGCGGCGCCACCAGTGGCTGGTTGAGCTTGGTCTGCATTTTGAGGCCGGCCGCCTCGCCGCGCGGCACGGTCACGTAGATATCGCGGGCAAGACCTACGGGCGCGGTCCCCTCGCCGGATTTGTAAATGCGTGGCTTCAACAGGGGGTTGGCGAGGCGGGTGGTCTCGTAGAACGTGAAGCCATGGCTCAGGAGTGCGGCGTTCTGCGCCTCGCGCGCCTTGATGGAGGGTGTGCCCATCACCACGGAGATCAGGCGCATGTTGCCGCGCTTGGCGGAGGCGGCGAGGCAGTAGCCGGCGGACTCGGTGTGGCCGGTCTTGATGCCGTCCACCGAGGGGTCGGTCCCGAGCAGGCCATTGCGATTCTGCTGGTGGATGCCGTGATAGGTGAACTCGCGCTCGGCGAACATCTTGTAGAGGTCGGGGAAGTTTCGGATCAGGGCGCTCGAGAGTGTCGCGATGTCGCGTGCGGTGGTGTAGTGCTCGGGATTGGGCATGCCGCTGGCATCGGCGTAGTGCGTATTCTTCATGCCCAGGGTCTGCGCATAGTGGTTCATGATCTGCGCGAAGCCGTCCTCGCTGCCGCCGAGGAATTCCGCCACGGCCACGGCCGCATCGTTACCCGACTGGATCACGATGCCGCGCAGCAGATCCTCGAGCTTCGCGGTCTTGCCCACTTCCAGGAACATGCGCGACTCGGAGGAATCCTTGCCCTGACGCCAGGCTTTCTCGCTGATGGGGACTTGCGCATCCAGGCTGGCGCGTTTTTGCCTGATGGCATCGAAGGCCACGTACACCGTCATGACTTTGGTGATGCTGGCGGGCTCGACCCGCTGGTCGGGGTTCTGCTCGCCGAGCACGCGGCCGCTGTCGAAGTCGAGCAGGATGTAGGATTTGGCGTCGAGGAGCGGAGGCTTAGGGATAGGAATGGCCGCGGAGGCGGTGAGGGACAGGGTGAGAAGGGTGCAGCACAGCAGGGAGCGGGCGGACCAAGGCATTCTGACAACCTTTAAAACGGCAGGGTAAGCGGTGATTCTAGCGGAAGGCGGCCTTCAATCAGCGGCCAGTTTGGCATCGGGCACGCCGAGCGCCTTGAGGCGTGCCACGAGCTGGTCGAAATCCGCGGTGCTCGCAACCGGCCCGGCCCGCACGCGGAACAGGCGGGAGCGGCTGGTGAGCGGCGAGGCGATGAAGGCATTGGCGATGCCGCCGGTCTTGAGGCGCTCGAGCAGCCGGCGGGCATTGCCTTCGTCGGCGAAGGCGCCGGCCTGCACGTAAAGATCGGGGGGCGGGGTTTCCGCGGTTCTCGTGAGCGTGTCGGGGATGCCGGGCGTCAGGGTGCGCACTTCCACCAGTGTGGTGCCCTCGCGCAGCATGTCGAGCTTGGCAGCGGCGGTGTATGAGAGGTCGATGAGGCGGTTGGCGACGAAGGGACCGCGGTCGTTGATGCGTACTACCACGCTCCTGCCATTGCGCAGGTTGGTGACGCGCGCGTAGCAGGGCAGGGGCAGGGTCTTGTGCGCGGCGGTCATGCCGTACATGTCGTAGCGCTCACCCATCGAAGTGCTCACTCCATGGAAGGTCGGTCCATACCAGGAGGCCACGCCCCTCTCCAGGTAGCCGTCGGCCGTGGGGAGCACCGTATAGCGCTTGCCCAGCACCTCGTAAAAGGCAGGGTTGCCGCGCGCGCTGCGAGGCTCCGCACGGGGCACGGCGTCGGGTGTATCGAGGACGTTGGCGGGGACGGGAGGCGGGGGCGGCTCGCGCCGGGGTGGGGCAGTGGAGCAGCCGGCAAGGCCGATCAGGATCGCGAGGGTCAGGCCACATGCCCGGATCATGACCCGCTCACGGGCGCGTGGACTCGCGCGGCAACGGCCTGCGCCAGGTCGTGGACAGCCATGGCATAGCGGGCGCTGTGGTTGTAGCGGGTGATGACGTGGAAATTGCGGAAGCCGACGCGGTAGGACGGACCATCCTGCAGCTCGGCGGAGATGAGCACAGCGGGTGTGGCCGGCGGGAGCGGTGTGTCCACTTGCACGCCGGTGGCGTTGAGAGAGGCCAGTGTGGCATTGAGCTCGAGGTTTTTGGGATCGATCTGGAAGGTGGGATCGGGAGCGAGACGGGTCTCGGCAATGACGGGACCACCGCTCTCCCAGCCGTACTCGCGGAAGTAGTTCGCGACGCTGGCGAACACATCGGGCCAGCAGCCCCACAGATCGATGTGGCCGTCGCCGTCGCCGTCGAGGGCGTAGCGCCGGTAGTTGGAGGGCATGAACTGAGCCGCGCCCATGGCGCCCGCATAGGAGCCCAGGGTGGTGAGCGGATCGAAGTGCTGCTCGCGGGTGAGGAGCACGAACTGCTCGAGCTCCTTGCGGAAAAAAGCGCTCCGCTCGGGGTAGTCAAACGACAGCGTGGCGAGGGCATCGAGCACGCGGTAGCGGCCGGTGATGCGGCCGTAGTAGGTCTCGACGCCGAGGATGGCGATGATGTACTCGGGGGGGACACCGTGCTCGGCGGCGATACGCTCGAGCGCCTCGCGGTGGTCGAGCCAGAACTGCGTACCTTGGGCGATGCGCTCCTCGGTGAGGAAGCGCTCGCGATACTGCCACCAGGGGGCCACTTTCTCGGCGGGCCGGGTGATGAGCTCGATGATTTTGGGTTGGGGGGTAGCCTTGCGCAGCAGCGCGCGCAAGGTTTTGCGTGGAAGTTGATCGCGCTGCGCAGTGTCGGCGATGAACTGTTTGATTTCGGGGCGCGTGAGGTCGAAGCCGGTGGGCGTTGCGGCGGCACAGGTGAGCGGCAGCAGCGCGGCCGCCAGCATCAGGATTCGTTTAGCTTCCAATGAGCTTCCGGTGCGAATAAAGCGACATTAGAATACCGAAGCCAGCGAGCAGGGTCACCATGGAGGTGCCGCCGTAGCTCACGAGGGGCAGCGGCACGCCCACCACCGGCAGCAGGCCGCTCACCATGCCGGCGTTGATGAACACGTAGACGAAGAAGGTGAGCGCCACGCTACCGGCCAGCAGCCGTGCGAAGGTGTCCTGGGTCTGCATGGCCAGATAGAGCGCGCGGCCGATGATGAAGAGATAGAGAAGCAGGAGCAGCGCCACGCCTAGCAGGCCGAACTCCTCGCCGATCACCGCGAAGATGAAATCGGTGGAGCTCTCGGGCAGGAAGTCGAGCTGTGCCTGGCTGCCGTTCATCCAGCCTTTGCCGAACACGCCACCGGAGCCAATGGCAATCTGCGACTGGATGATGTGATAGCCGGCCCCTAAGGGATCGAGCTGTGGATTGAGGAAGGTGAGCACGCGGTTGCGCTGGTAGTCGTGCAGGAAGCCCCAGCCCAGCCACGCTCCGAGCCCGATGAGCAGGATGAAGGCGAAGATGATGCGCGCCTGCAAGCCTGCCATGAGCACCACCAGAGTCCCGGCGATGGCGATCAATACCGCGGTGCCGAGATCGGGCTGCATGGCGACGAGGCCCACCGGCACCAGGATCAGCGCGGCGAGAATGAGCAGGTGTGGGGTGCTCGGAGGCAGCGGCCGCTCGTGCAGGAACCAGGCGCAGATCATGGGCACGCCGAGCTTCATGATCTCGGAGGGCTGGAAGCGCAGGATGCCGAGGTCGAGCCAGCGTTGCGCGCCTTTGCCGATGTGGCCGGTGATCTCCACCACGATGAGCAGTACGATGCCTAAGGCGTAGAGCCAGGGGGAGGTGCGGCGCAGGAAATTGGGATTGACCTGGGCGAGCACCAGCATGGCCACGGTGCCCATGCCGAGGCGCATGCCGGCGCGGGCCACGCTCGGAAGATCCTGGCCCGATGAGCTGTAGAGCACGATCAGGCCGTAGATGGCCACCAGGCTGAGACCGATGAGCAGCGGCCCGTCCATCTTGAGCGCGAGCAGCATGCGCGCGGTGCCGGTGAGCGTGCGGCGGGTACGGGAGCCTGAGGTGACTTCTTCGTAGATCATGCGGGCGCGCTCATTCTAGTCGGAGGGCGCCTCCGCACCCTCGTTCATTTCCGAGCCTCTGGGGAGCAGGGGGTGGACGCCGGGCGGCAGCGGCACTTTGAGCTTTCCTTCGGCGTCGAGCAGATAGGCGTCCAGCACCTTGCGGGCGATGGGTGCGGCGCCGGTGGAGCCGTAGCCGCCGTTCTCCACCAGCACCGCGATGGCAATGCGCGGCGCCTCGGCGGGCGCGAAGGCGATGAACCAGGAGTGGTCGCGCAGACGCTCCTGCACGGTCTTTTCATCGTACTTCTCGTTCTTGCCGAGTGAGAACACCTGCGCGGTGCCGGTCTTGCCCGCGATGGTGTAGGTCATGTTCTTGCCGGCGGTGGCGGCTGCGGTGCCGCGGCCGCGCAGTGTGCCGGCCATGCCTTCCATGACGATCTGCCACTGCTGCGGGGTGGCGGATTTGATGTCCTCGTTCTTGACGGGCGCGATGGGACGCACGCGGCCGGTGACCGAGTCGCGCAGGGCGGTGACCAGGCGCGGCTTGTAGGATTTGCCGCGGCTCGCGAGGATGCTGGTGTAGTGGGCGAGCTGCAGCGGCGTGACGAGGAAGTAGCCCTGGCCGACGCCGAAGTTGATGGTCTCGCCGGGATACCAGATCTGGTCCTGGGGCCGCGAGAAGGCCTTGCGCTTCCACTCGCGCGAGGGCAGCAGGCCCGGCTTTTCGCCGCCGATGTCGAGGCCGGTGACGCTGCCAAAGCCAAAGGGCGCAAGGAAGGAGGCGATCTGATCGACCCCCAGTGTGTTGGCGAGATCGTAGAAATACACATCGCAGGAGCGCGCGATGGCATCGCGCAGGTCCACGGGTCCATGCCGGCCGCCGACGCGCGCCTCATGGGCGACGCGGCTGCTGCCGGGAAGGTGGTAGATGCCGGGGCAGAACTTATAAGCGTCGGGATTGACGGCGTGATCCACCAGGCCTGCGAGGGCCAGGGCCGGCTTGATGGTGGAGCCCGAGGGGTAGGTGCCGCGCAAGGCGCGGTTGAGCAGCGGCAGGTCGACGTTGTCCTGCAATGCAGCGTATTCGGCATGAGTGAGACCGCGGCCGAACACGCTGGGATCGAAGCCCGGGCGGCTGACCAGGGCGATGAGGTCGCCGTTCGTAGGATCGATGGCGACCACGGCGCCACGGCGTCCGCCGAGCTCCTGCTCGGCCACGCGCTGCACCTTGAAGTCCAGCGACAGGATCAGGTCCTCACCCGAGGTCGGTGCCTGGGTGCGCAGGTCGCGCACCAGCGCTCCGGTGCGCTGCACAGAGCGGCCCTGGGCATTGATCAGGATCTCGCGAAAGCCGTTGATGCCATGCAGCTGCGACTCGAAGGCGCTCTCCACGCCCAGCTTGCCGATCAGCGAGGTGCCGGAATAGGCGCTGCGGTCGATGCGCTTGAGGTCCGCCTCGCTGATGGCGCTCACGTAGCCGAGCGCGTGCACGGCGAGCTCGCCGTTGGGATAGAGGCGCGTCTGGCGGGTCTTGATGTCGATGCCGGGAAACTCGAAACGGCGCACGGCAAAACGCGCGATGTCCTCCTCAGACATGCGCAGGCGTACCGGCACGCTGTCGAACTTGCGCCGCGAGGCGATGCTGCGTTTGAGCTCGGGCAGGTCCTCGCTGCGCAGCAGGCCGAGCGCGATGAGGCCGTTCAACTCACTGTCGAGCTCGGGTACTTCCTCAGGCACGAGCTCGAGCTGGTAGGCAGGCTGGTTGGCGGCGAGTACCTCGCCGTTGCGGTCGAGGATCAGCCCGCGCGCGGCGGGGATGGGCTCGATGCGGATGCGGTTGCCCTGCGCAAGCTCCACGTAGTAGTCGTGGCGCATCACCTGCAGTACGTAGAGCCGGCCGATGAGCGTCAAGGTGAGCGCCGCGATCAGAAAGCCGGCGATCATGGCGCGCCGGTCGAACAGGCGCTGCTCCTGCCAGTGGTCCTTGATTATCGTCATGCGGGCAGAAGAATCGCTTTGTTCACCGGCGGTTGTGGGTGTGTCCGAGCAGCGCGGCGAGCGGCGGCCAGATGACCGCGCCAGTGGCGATGTGCAGCCAGCGCTCGGGGCTGGTGATGGGGTGGCCGCTCCAGCCGTCGATGGAGAACACGACGAACTCGTACAGGAACAATATGACGAGGGCGATCAGGGATTGCTGGAAGTAGGGCTTGGAGCGGATTTTCTGGTGCTCGCGTACGGCGATATAGGTAATGAGCGACATGGCGAGCGCGTGCTGGCCGATCACCGGGCCCTGGAAGATATCGAGCGCCAGGCCCGCGGCGAATCCCAGAGTCAGCCCGCCGGCGCGCGGTGTGGCGATGGACCAGTAGAACACCACCAGCACCAGCAGCTGCGGACGGAAGGAGTCGTAGGGCGGCGGGAGCGGCAGCGCCGTAAAGATGAGGGCGACGATCGAGCTCAGTATGGCCCGCCCCCAGGGTTCGCTCATGCGGGCGCTCATCGCGGCTTGGCCTTCTGCGGCTGCATTTGCGCCGTCTTGTCCTCACCGAACCAGATCAGCATGACTTCGCGGTCGCTGTCGATTTGGCCTAACGGGGTGGCGCGCACCTGGGCAAGAGGCTGCACGGCGTCGCGGTGCACTTCGGCCACGCGGGCCACGGGATAGCCGGCGGGAAAGACGCCGCCCAGTCCGGAGGTGATCAGCAAGTCGCCGCGCCGGATGTCGGCGTTGCCTGGCAGGTAGGGCAGCGCCAGGGAGCCTGAGGTTCCCGCGCCCACGGCGATGGTGCGCAGTCCCGTGCGCTCGATCTGCACCGGCACCGCATGCTCGGGATCGGTGATCAGGATCACCTCGGTGCTCCAGGGGCCCACATGGGTGGTCTGGCCCAGAAGCCCACGATCGTCCATCACGGCCTGCGCGCGGAACACGCCGTTGCTGCTGCCGCGGTTGACCAGCACGCGCTGGCGCAGGCTGTTGAGCTCCACGTTGACGATCTCGGCGGGCAGCCAGCGCTGCGCCACCGGCGGCAGGGCCGCCGCAAGGCCGCGCAGCTGGGCGTTCTCGCGGGTCAGCGCCTCAAATTGCAGCAGCCGCAGATCCACCACCCGCGTTCGTGTGCGCAGGCGCTGGTTCTCGGCGCGCAGCTGCTCGCGGGTCTCAAAGCTGTCCTGCAGCCAGTGCCAGGCGGCAGAGGGGGAGTTGACGGCGAGCTGGATGGGGTAGGCTGCGCCCTGCAGGATGTAGCGCGCGCGTTCGAGCCAGCCGCTCCTCTGGTCGAGAAACATGAGCGCGACGGACAGGAAGGCGTAGAGCGTGAAACGGAAGCCCGGGGAGGCGCCGCGGGCTGGGAGCGAACGCGGAGGGTGGGTTCCGAACGCCACCTATTCCAGGCCGAAATGACCGGGGCCGAGCTCGTCCATCAGCTCGAGGATGCGGCCGCCGCCGCGGGCCACGCAGGTGAGGGGGTCGTCTGCGACCACCACGGGCAGGCCGGTTTCCTCGGTAAGGAGCTTGTCGATGTCGCGCAGCAGCGCGCCGCCGCCGGTGAGCACGATGCCGCGCTCGGCGACGTCGGCGCCGAGCTCGGGAGGGGTCTGCTCCAACGCCTGTTTGACGGCGCTGACGATGCTCTGCAGGGGCTCCTGCAGCGCCTCGAGGATCTCGTTGCTGTTCAGGGTGAAGCTGCGCGGCACACCCTCGGAGAGGTTGCGGCCCTTGACTGAGAGCTCGCGCACCTGCTGGCCCGGATAGGCCGAGCCGATCTCGATCTTGATGCGCTCGGCGGTGGCCTCGCCGATCAGGATGCCGTAATTGCGGCGCACGTAATTCATGATGGCCTCATCGAAGCGGTCGCCGCCGATGCGGGCGGAGTTCGCGTAGACGATGCCGTTCAGGGACAGCACGGCGACCTCGGAGGTGCCGCCGCCGATGTCGAGGACCATGGAGCCGCGGGCCTCATTCACGGGCAAGCCGGCGCCCACCGCGGCGGCCATGGGCTCGCTGACGATGGCGACGTTGCGCGCGCCCGCGCCTTCGGCCGATTCACGGATGGCGCGGCGTTCCACCTGGGTGGAGCCGAATGGCACGCACACCAGCACGCGGGGCGAGGGCTTGAGCATGCGCTGGCCGTGCACCTTGTTGATGAAGAACTGCAGCATCTTCTCCGTGTAGGTGAAGTCGGCGATGACGCCGTCTTTCATGGGGCGTACGGCATTGATGTGGCCCGGGGTGCGGCCGAGCATGCCTTTGGCCTCGGCGCCCACGGCGACGATGACTTTGCCGCCGCGGCCGGGCTCATCCTGCACGGCGACGACGGAGGGTTCATTCAGGACGATACCCTTGTCCCGAACGTAGATCAGAGTGTTGGCTGTTCCCAGGTCGATCGACAGATCGCTGGAAAAATAGCCGCGCAGGCGTTTGAACATGCTTTGAGACCGAAAAAAAAGCGGCGGGAGCGACCCAAAAGTGGCGCGTAATCTAGCAACCGTTGAGACAATCAGCAAGGCAAGCGGTATGATTTTGAGCTGTTTTTCGCATTCCACCTAGGGATCGCCCATGGCCCTGACACCCGAGCAGATCGGCAGCATCGCGCACCTGGCGCGTCTTTCGCTCAACGAGGCGGAGGTACCGGTGTACCGGCGGAGCCTGTCTGCCATACTGGATTTCGTGGGGCAGCTGAACGCCGCGCAGACCGCCGGGGTGCGGCCCATGGCGCATCCGCTGCCCGGGCAGACGCAGCGCCTGCGGGCCGACGAAATCACTGAAAAAGACGCTCGGGAGCGCTATCAGGCGAATGCCCCGCAGGTCGAGGCGGGCCTGTACCTGGTGCCGAAGGTGATCGAGTGAGCCTGCACGGCAAGACCCTGACCGAGCTGGCCGTGGGGCTTAAGGCGCGCGAGTTCTCGAGCGTGGAGCTGGCGCAGGTTTTCCTGAAAAGGATCGCGGATCACCAGGCGGCGCTGAATGCCTTCGTTTCTGTGACGCAGGAGCAGGCGCTGGCAGCCGCCCGTATGGCAGACGCCGCCCTGGCGGCCGGCCGCGCCGGCCCGCTCACCGGCCTGCCACTGGCGCACAAGGACATCTTCTGCACGGAGGGGGTGCGCACCACCTGCGGCTCGCGCATGCTGGACAACTTCGTCTCGCCCTACGATGCCACGGTGGTCGCCAAGCTCAAGGCGGCGGGCACGGTGATGCTGGGCAAGACGAATATGGACGAGTTCGCCATGGGGTCCTCGAATGAGACCAGCTACTTCGGACCGGTGCGCAACCCCTGGGACCTTAAGGTCGTGCCGGGAGGCTCTTCGGGCGGCTCGGCCGCCGCCACGGCGGCGCGCCTGGTACCGGCCAGCACCGGCACCGATACGGGCGGCTCGATCCGCCAGCCGGCGGCGCTGACCGGGATCACGGGGCTTAAGCCCACGTATGGCCGGGTGTCGCGCTACGGCATGATCGCCTTCGCCTCGAGCCTCGATCAGGCGGGCGTCCTGACCGCGAGCGCGGAGGATGCGGCCCTGCTGCTGGGCGTCATGGCCGGGTTCGACCCTCGCGACTCCACCAGCGTCGATGAGCCGGTGCCGGATTACCGGGCGGCGCTCAACCAGCCGCTCAAGGGTCTGCGCATCGGATTACTGAAGGAGTTTTTCGAGCAGGGGCTGGAGGCGGAGACGGAAAAGCGCATCCGCGAGGCGCTGGCCGTGTACGAAAAGCTCGGCGCCACGCTGCGCGAAGTCAGCCTGCCCAATCTGCCCCTGTCGGTGCCGGTGTACTACGTGGTGGCGCCGGCCGAGTGCTCCTCCAATCTGGCGCGCTTCGACGGCGTGCGCTATGGCTATCGCTGCGAGAGCCCGCGGGACCTCATGGATCTGTACCAGCGCTCGCGCGGCGAGGGCTTCGGCGCCGAGGTCAAGCGCCGCATCATGACGGGCACTTACGTGCTGTCGGCCGGCTACTACGACGCCTACTACATCAAGGCGCAGCAGGTGCGGCAGCTGATCGCCGCGGATTTCGAGCGGGCCTTCAAGGAGGTGGATGTGCTCATGGGGCCGACGGCGCCGACGCCGGCGTTTCCGATCGGGGCGAAGACTTCGGACCCGATCACCATGTACCTGAATGACATTTATACGATTGGCGCGAATCTCGCGGGCCTGCCGGCCATCTCGGTTCCCTGCGGCTTCGTGGGCGAGCTGCCGGTGGGGCTGCAGATCGTCGGGCCGCATTTCTCGGAGGCGAAGGTGTTGAACGTGGCGCATGGCTTGCAGCGCGAGACCGACTGGCATCGGCGCATTCCAAAGGCTTACGCATGAGCGAGCCGGCCAATTCGCAATGGGAGACCGTCATCGGTCTTGAGATCCATGCGCAGCTCGCGACGCGCACCAAGATCTTCTCGGGCTCGCCTACGGCCTATGGCGCCGCGCCCAACACTCAGGCGAACCTGGTGGATCTGGGCTATCCGGGCGTCCTGCCGGTGCTGAACGGCGAGGCGGTGCGCATGGCCGTGAAGTTCGGTCTGGCAGTGGGCGCGCATATCGCGCCGCGCTCGGTGTTCGCGCGCAAGAATTATTTTTACCCCGATCTTCCCAAGGGCTACCAGATCAGCCAGTACGAGCTGCCGATCGTGGGCAAGGGCGAGCTTGAGATCGTGCTGGATGACGGCACGAAGAAGCGCGTGGGCATCACGCGCGCGCATCTCGAGGAGGATGCGGGCAAGTCGCTGCACGAGGGCTTGCCGGGCATGACCGGCATCGATCTCAACCGTGCCGGCACGCCGCTGATCGAGATCGTCTCGGAGCCCGACATGCGCTCGGCGAAAGAGGCCGTCGCCTATATGAAGAAGGTGCACACGCTGGTGCGCTACCTCGAGATCTGCGACGGCAACATGCAGGAGGGCTCGTTCCGCTGCGACGCCAATGTGTCGGTGCGCAAGCGGGGCGCGGATAAATTCGGCACGCGCGCCGAGATCAAGAACCTGAACTCCTTCCGCTACATCGAGAAGGCGATCCACTTCGAGGTGCAGCGCCAGATCGATCTCATCGAGTCGGGCGGCAAGGTGATCCAGGAGACGCGCCTTTACGACCCGGACAAGGGCGAGACGCGCTCGCTGCGCGCCAAGGAGGAGGCTAACGACTACCGTTACTTCCCCGACCCGGACCTCCTGCCGCTGGACCTGGATGAGGCCTACATCGAGAGCGTGCGCGCGACGATGCCCGAGCTGCCGGATGAGAAGGCGGCGCGGTTCGTGTCGCAGTATGGGCTGTCACCCTACGATGCCGGTGTACTGACGGCGAGCCGGGAGATGGCGGCGTTCTATGAAGACGTCGCGAGGCGTGTGGGGGACCCGAAGCTTACGGCCAACTGGGTGGCGGGGGAGCTCTCGGGCTGGCTCAATAAGGCGGGGGTGGAAATCGCCGCTTCGCAGGTCTCATCCGAGCGGCTGGCCGGATTGCTGCTTCGTATCAAGGACAACACGATCTCCGGCAAGATCGCCAAGGAAGTGCTCGAGGCTATGTGGGCCAGCGGCGATGATGCGGATACCATCATCGCGGAGAAAGGCCTCAAGCAGATCACCGAACCTGCAGCGATCGAGCGCGCCATCGAGGAGGTGATGGCGAAGAACCCGGGACAGCTCGCGGAGTACCGCTCGGGCAAGGACAAGCTCTTCGGCTTCTTTGTGGGGCAGGTGATGAAGGCGACGCAGGGGAAGGCCAATCCCGCGCAGTTGAACGAGCTCCTGAAGAAAAAGCTCACGTAAGCGCTGCCGGTGAATAAGGCAGCGAAACCTATCGACGGCCTGCGCGTCATTGCCCTTTTCAAGTTCGGCAAGGCGCTGCTGCTGGCCTTGAGCGTCTATGGCCTGCGCAAGCTCGCCAATCCTGAACTGATCGCGCGGCTCAGTGTCTGGACCTCGACGCTCACCGACGGTTTCACGCGGCATATCCTCACTCATGCGCTCGATTGGCTGGGCTCGGTGGCGCCGGCGCGGATCAATACGGTGATTGCCGTGGCAATGGCGTACCTTGCGCTCGTGATGGCGGAGGGCACCGGGCTGTGGCTGCGCAAGGCCTGGGCGGAGTGGCTGACGGTGGTGGCGACCGCCTCGTTGATTCCGTTCGAGCTGTGGGAATTGTTTTTCAAGGAGGGTGGGCATAAGGCCGGGGCGCTGCTGGCGCTGGCCATCAATCTCGTTATTCTGGGGTATCTGATCGCGATTCTGCGCAGGAACGGCGGGCGGCGCATCAGGTTTCGCTAAGTTAAAGTCTAAGTATTCAGGATGCTTGGAGATTTCAGGATTAGCTGTTACGCTAATAATTAAAGATTTCTGCAATTCTTTAACCATGTCGCCGTACATTCCACCCCTCCTTGCCTGGCTACGCGCCGCCGGCGAAAGCACCCGCTTGCGCTTGCTGGCGCTGTGCGCCGAGCGGGACCTGAGTGTTTCCGATCTTGCGATGGTGATTCGGCAGAGCGAGCCGAGGGTGTCGAGACACCTCAAGATCCTGAGTGAAGCGGGACTGATCGAGCGCGTGCGACAGGGTCAGTGGGTGCACTACCAAGCCGCGCAGGACGGTGCGTCAGCCGGTTTCGTGCAGGGTCTGCTGGCTCAGCTCGATCGTTCCGAAGGCCTCTTTGCCCGGGATCGGGAGTGGTTGAAGGGCAAAGGCGAAGCGCCAACCGCTGCCGCCGCGGACTCGCGCCTGGGTCGTGCGCTGCGCGCGTTCATCGGCGAGAGTCATGAGCGCGTATCGTCGGCGCTGGTAGTCGGCATCGATCACCCCGACCTGATGGCCGCGGCGGCAGGGCTCGCTGGCGAGTGTGTCGCGCTGGCCGGCTCGCGCCGCGCGGCGCAGGGCACGCGCTCCTTCGCCGAGCGGGAAGGAGTGTCCTGTCGTGTTGCGCTCAGAGCCAGCGGTGCTCCGCTCAGCGAGCGCGAGCTGTCGCGCATCGGCGCACCGTTCGATCTGATCGTGCTTGATCGGATTGCTGCGACAGCGGACCGTTTGAGCGCCGCGCTCGCCGTCACACGGGCCGCACTCAAACCGGGCGGTAGACTGTGGCTGTTCGAGCAGTACGAGTCGCTGGAAGCGCCGCGCGCCAAGGTTGTAGAGCATCCCATCGGCCGCATCCGCCGTCTGCTCGCCGAAGCCGGCTTCGCCTGTGAGAGATTGAGTCCCATCGAGGCGGATGGTCAGCATGTGCTGGCCGCCACCGCTTCGGCCGTCAAAGAGTCCAACACGAGGGCTGCCTGATGTCGCGCGCGCCGATCGACGTATCGTTCGAGTTTTTCCCGCCCGGCGATGCCGAGATGGAAGCCACGCTGTGGAAATCCGTGCAGCGCCTGGCGCCGCTGGCGCCGCGCTTCGTGTCCGTGACCTATGGCGCGGACGGCTCGACGCGCGAGCGCACGCACAACATCATCACGCGCATTCAGCGCGAGACCGCGCTTACCGGCGCGCCGCACCTGACCTGTGTGGGGGCTTCGCGCGGTGAGGTGCTGGATATCGCCCGGCAGTACTGGGATCAGGGCATCCGCCACATCGTCGCGCTGCGCGGCGATGCGCCCAAGGGCGCCGAGAGATATGAGCCGCACCGCCAAGGCTTTGCCTATGCGGCGGATCTCGTGACCGGGCTCAAGGGCGTGGCCGATTTCGATATCTCCGTGGCGGCGTATCCGGAGAAGCACCCCGAGGCGAGCTCGGCCGAGATCGATCTTGAGAATCTCAAACGCAAGATCGATGCTGGAGCCTCGCGCGCCATCACGCAGTTCTTCTACGATGTCGAGGTGTTCCTGCGCTTCCGCGACTGCTGCGCGCAGACCGGCATCGAGGCGAGCATCGTGCCGGGGATCCTGCCCATCACGCGCTTTCCGCAAGTGACGCGCTTCGCCGAGCGCTGCGGCGCCAGTATTCCGCAGTGGCTGCGCGAGCGGTTCGTCGGGCTGGAGGACGATGCGGATACGCGGCGTCTGATCGCCGCCAGTGTGGCCATCGAGCAGGTGCAGCAGCTTGCGCGGCACGGCGTGCGGGAGTTTCATTTCTATACGCTCAACCGGGCCGAGCTGACCTACGCCATCTGTCATGCGCTGGGCGTGCGGCCGAGAGCCGAGGTGGCGGCATGAGTGGCTGCGCCCACAAACAAGCGGCTTCGACAGGCCCGTTGGCTCTGGATCCCGGCACGCGAGGCGATGAGGCGCGGGCGGTGGCGGCGCCGTTCGCCATGGCCCCGCTCGATGAGACCGAGAGGCAAACTCGGGTCCAGAAGCTGAAGAGGCTGCTCGATGAGCGCATCGTGCTGCTGGATGGCGCCATGGGTACCATGATCCAGCGGCATCGTCTCGATGAGGCGGGCTATCGCGGCGAGCGTTTTCGCGCCTATGGCCGTGATGTCAAGGGCAACAACGATCTGCTGGTGCTGACGCAGCCGAAGGTCATCGCGGGCATCCACCATGCCTACCTTGCGGCGGGCGCCGACATCATCGAGACCAACACCTTCAATTCGACCTCCATCTCGCAGGCGGACTATGGCATGGAGGCGCTGGTGCCGGAGCTCAACTACGGCGCGGCGCGTCTGGCACGCGGCGTGGCGGATGAGTTCGCGCGCGCGCACGGCCGTCCCGCCTTCGTCGCCGGCGCGCTCGGACCCACCAGCCGCATGGCCTCGCTGTCCCCGGATGTGAACGACCCGGGCTTCCGTAATGTGACCTTCGATGAGCTGGTGGCCACCTATAGCGAGGCCGCGCGGGCGCTGGTGCGGGGCGGCGTCGATCTGCTGCTGATCGAGACCGTGTTCGATACGCTGAACGCCAAGGCGGCGATCTTCGCGGCGCAGGGCGTGCTCGATGAGCTCGATTGCCCGCTGCCGCTGATCGTCTCTGGCACCATCACCGATGCTTCCGGCCGTACCCTGTCCGGTCAGACCACCGAGGCCTTCTGGAATTCCATCCGCCATGCCGAGCCTCTGGCGGTGGGGCTCAACTGCGCGCTGGGGGCGAAGCAGCTGCGCCCCTACGTGCAGGAGCTGGCGCGGGTGGCGGACACCTATGTCTGCGCCTATCCCAATGCCGGGCTGCCGAATGCCTTCGGCGAATACGATGAGACGCCGGCGGAGACCGCGGAGATTCTGCGGGAATTCGCCGAGGCGGGCTTTTTGAACATCGTCGGCGGCTGCTGTGGAACCACGCCCGAGCACATCGGAATGATTCGTGACGCCGTCTCGAAACAGCCGCGCCGCTCCAAGACCGGCATTGAGGTCAAGTGTCGCCTGTCGGGTCTCGAGCCGCTCAATATCGACGATGAGACGCTGTTCGTGAACGCGGGCGAGCGCACCAACGTCACCGGCTCCGCCAAATTCCGCAAGCTCATCGAGGCGGGCGACTATGCCGCGGCGCTGGATGTGGCGCGCCAGCAGGTCTTAAGCGGCGCGCAGATCATCGATATCAACATGGACGAGGGCATGCTCGATTCCGAGGCGGCCATGGTGCGCTTTCTGCATCTGATTGCCGCGGAGCCGGATATTGCGCGCGTGCCCATCATGCTCGATTCCTCGAAATGGACGGTGATCGAAGCCGGGCTCAAGTGCGTGCAGGGCAAGGGCATCGTCAACTCCATCAGTCTGAAGGAAGGCGAGGCGGCCTTCATCGAGCATGCGCGCAAGGTGCGCCGCTATGGCGCGGCCGTGGTGGTGATGGCCTTCGACGAGCAGGGCCAAGCCGATACCGTGGAGCGCAAGGTGTCGATCTGCGCGCGCTGCTACCGCATTCTGACGGAGCGGTTGAGCTTCCCGCCCGAAGACATCATTTTCGACCCCAACATCTTCGCCGTCGCCACCGGCATCGAGGAGCACAACGGCTACGGGGTGGCCTTCATCGAGGCGACACGGGCGATCAAGCGGAAGCTGCCGCATGCCATGGTGAGCGGCGGGGTCAGCAACGTCTCGTTCTCCTTCCGCGGCAACGATCCGGTGCGTGAGGCCATCCACTCCGTGTTTCTGTATCACGCCATCCAGGCCGGGATGGACATGGGGATTGTCAACGCGGGCCAGCTGGCCATTTACGAGCAGATCGAGCCGGTGCTGCGCGAAGCGGTGGAAGATGTGGTGCTCAATCGCCGCGCGGATTCGACCGAGCGGCTGCTGGAGATCGCCAGCCGCTACAAAGGCGAGGGCGGGCAGAAGCGCGTGGCGGATCTCAAGTGGCGCGAGCTGCCGGTGGCGAAGCGGCTCGAGCACGCGCTGGTGCAGGGCATCGACGACTATGTGATCGAGGACACCGAGGAGGCGCGCTTGAGCTTCCCGCGCCCGATCATGGTGATCGAAGGTCCGCTGATGGACGGCATGAACGTGGTCGGCGATCTATTCGGCTCGGGGAAAATGTTCCTGCCGCAGGTGGTGAAGAGCGCGCGCGTCATGAAGCGCGCCGTGGCGCACCTCATTCCCTACATCGAGCAGGAGAAAGACGGCGTGTCGCGCTCCAACGGCCGCATCGTCATGGCGACGGTGAAGGGCGACGTGCACGATATCGGCAAGAACATCGTGGGTGTGGTTCTGCAGTGCAACAACTTCGAGGTCATCGATCTGGGGGTGATGGTGTCCTGCGAGAAGATCCTTGACGCCGCGCGACGCGAAGAGGCGGACTTCATCGGCCTCTCCGGCCTCATCACACCCTCGCTGGATGAGATGGTGCACGTGGCGCGGGAGATGGAGCGTCAGGATTTCAAAGTGCCGCTGCTGATTGGCGGAGCGACTACTTCACCCGCGCATACCTCGGTGAAGATCGCGCCGCAGTACACCTCGCCCGTGGTGTATGTGAAGGATGCCTCGCGCTCCGTGGGTGTGCTGCAGTCGCTGGTGACGGCGGGACAGCGCGAGGAGTTCATCGCCAGGGTGAGCGAGGATCACGAGCGGCGTCGCGAGCAGCATGCGGGCAAGAAGGCCAAGGCGCCCGAGCTGAGTATCGCGCAGGCGCGGGCTAACCGCCGCCGTATCGACTGGTCGGCTTACGCTCCCCCTAAGCCTTTGGTGCCCGGCATTCATCACTTCAAGAATTATCCGCTCGAGGAGCTGCTGGGCTACATCGACTGGATGCCGTTCTTCAATGCCTGGGAGTTCGCGGGTAAGTTTCCGGATATTCTGACGGATCCCAAGATCGGCGAGGCGGCGAGCAGCCTGTATGCGGATGCGCGACGCATGCTTAAGCAGCTGATTGCGCAGCGCTGGCTGCGCGTCAATGCGGTGGTAGGATTGTTCCCTGCGAGCGCGGTGGGCGATGACGTGGAAGTCTATACCGATGCGTCGCGCACCGCACTTGCGACGACGCTGTGTTTCCTGCGGCAGCAGAAGGGCAAGGCGCCGGGGCAGCCGCACGAGTGCCTGGCGGATTATGTGGCGCCGAAGGACGGCGGCGAGGGTGACTATATCGGCGCGTTCGCCGTGACGGCGGGTTTGGGGATCGAGCCGCATATCGAACGTTTTGAGAAAGCGCATGACGATTATTCCAGCATCATGCTCAAGGCGCTGGCGGACCGCTTGGCGGAGGCTGCCGCGGAGCATTTCCACGAGCGGGTGCGCCGCTCATTGTGGGGATATGCGCCGCAGGAGAGACTGACCAACGAGGAGCTGATACGCGAGGGGTATCGCGGCATCCGCCCCGCTCCCGGCTATCCGGCCTGTCCCGATCACACCGAGAAGGGCAAGCTGTGGACGCTGCTGGATGTGGAGAAGCAGGCGGAAATCCGCTTGACGGAGTCCTATGCCATGTATCCGACGGCGGCGGTGAGCGGCTGGTATTTCTCGCATCCGGAGGCGCGGTATTTTGGGGTGGGCAAGATCGACCGGGATCAGGTGGAGGATTATGCGAGGAGGAAGGGGATAGCGGTTGAGGAAGTGGAGCGGTGGCTGAGTCCGAATTTGGGCTATTGAGCGGCTTTAGAGGCAAGAGAGAGGGAGAATCGCGTGTCGAAACCATCAGAGAATGAACTCGCCGACGCCTTGCGAGTGCTGGAGCGGCATCCCGATTTCCGCCTCCTGCGGCGGTTGGGGTCCGAGACAGGCTTATCGGGCGATGTGGGAGCCGCCGCTCAGCGGGCGGTCATCGTGGACACCGAGACCACCGGCACCGATTTGGCCTCCGATCAGATTATCGAGCTTGGGATGGTGCAGTTCGAATACAACCCCGAGTCGGGCGCCATCGGCCGCATCCTCGATGTCTACGATGGATTTGAGGATCCCGGCATGCCGATACCGCCTGCGGCGACGCAGATTCATAAGATCACCGATGCGATGGTGGCGGGCAAGCGGCTGGATGAGGGAAGAGTGAACGAGCTGCTTCGCGAGGCGAGGCTCGTCATCGCGCACAACGCCGCATTCGACCGGCCTTTGCTGGAGCGCAGGATGCCGATCTTCGCAACGCTTCCCTGGGGGTGCTCCTACGCACAGATTCCCTGGGCAGCCGAGGGTATCCAGGGCTCGAAGCTCGAGTACTTGGCCATGCACTGCGGCTTCTTCTACGACGGCCATCGCAGCGAGATCGACTGCCGGGCGTTGCTTGAGGTGCTGCGCCAACCCTTGCCTCGTTCCGGTGTCACGGCTTTTGCGGCACTGCTCGGTAATTCCCGCCAAGCTCGCTACAAGTTGTGGGCGACGGGCTCGGCCATCGAGACCAAGGACATCCTCAAAGCTCGCGGCTACCGGTGGGATGGGGAGCGGCGCTGCTGGCATCGGACGGTGAGCCAGGATGCGGCGCAGGACGAGGCCGATTGGCTCAAAATGCAGGTGTTCGGCGGACGCTCGCGGGAGATCGAGGTCGAGGTTTTCGATGGCCTGACGAATTTCTCGACGCGGGCGGGGCGGAGGGTAAGCAGGAGACTTTGAGAGGCTATCTAGGTATCCGTCAAATGCGGGTGCGCTCACCCGGCAGCAGCTTGGCATTAAGGAAAATTAATCCAGGGAGGTAAACTTCCGGCCGCCTGCCGCGATCTTAAGTCTCGTCCGTTACTGTGGAGCTTGGAGACCGGTATGAGGCATTTCCCCATCAGATTCTGGGCTAAGGGTGCGCTGGTGGCCGCCGTGACTCTCGCCGTCGCGGGCTGCGTCACCCCGCCCCCACCGCGCCATTACCGGACGGAGGCCGCCCCGCCGGCTGCGCCTCCGCCACAGACCCAGGTTTACTTCTATCCCACCGCCAGCCAGTCGCCGGAGCAGCAGTCGCGCGATCGCTACGAGTGCTATCTCTGGGCGGTGAAGCAGAGCGGCTATGACCCAAGTCTGCCTACGCTCGCGCCTCACCAGCGCATCGAGTATGTGCCGCGACCGCCACCGGGACAGAATACGGTGGCGGGGGCGGTTACAGGCGCGGTGGTCGGGGCCGCGGTATCGCGGCCGCGTGACGCGGGAGCCGGCGCGATCGTCGGCGCCGTGGCGGGCGGACTTCTGGGCGCGGCGTCGGATTCTGCGCGCCAGGCCGAGGCCGACCGGATTCAAAGCCGTTACGATCAGCGCGATGCGGACCGTAACGCGCGCATCGAGCAGCAGGCGCAAGGCTACCGGCGCGCCATGAGCGCGTGCCTCGAGGGGCGCGGCTATACCGTGCAATGATTGATGAATTGGAGGCTGACATGTCTGCGAACCGTTGTCTGAATCGATTCTTCCCACGTGCCATGCCGCTTGCCGCCCTGGCCTTTCTGGCGGCCGGCTTGCTCGGCGCGGCAGCGCCGGCGCTGGCGGATCGCGACCATGAGCGGCATGAGGAGCGTATGGCCGGACGCGACGGCCGCGGTTATATGCTGGACAACCGCTACGGCCACAACCAGTACTATCCGCCGCGGGGTCATGTGTTCAACGAGGTGCCACGCGGTGCGGTGATCGTGCGTCACGGCGGTTCGCCGTACTACTTTCACGGTGGAGTGTGGTATCGGCCCTACGGTCCACGATTCGTGGTGGTGAGGCCGCCGATCGGGCTATATCTGTCGATACTGCCGCCGTTCTACTCGACGCTGTGGGTGGGCGGTATTCCCTACTATTACGCCGATGACACTTATTATGTGTGGCGCGCGCAGCAGCACGAGTACGAGGTGGTCGATCCGCCGGCCGATGCGCAGGTAGGCACGCAGCAACCCGGGGGCGGCGCGCCGGGTGCCGCGGCCAACGATGTCTTCATCTATCCGAAGAACGGCCAGGATGAGCAGCAGCAGGCCAAGGACCGCTATGAATGCCACAGCTGGGCATCGAACCAGACGGGCTTCGATCCGACGCAGCCGCTGGGCGGAGTCTCCGACTCGCAGGCTCCCCTTAAGCGCGCGGACTACATGCGGGCGATGTCGGCGTGCCTGGATGCGCGCGGATATAGCGTGAAATAGCCTTTTTAGGGGCGGTGCCCGAGCTGGATGAGATAGCTGCGTCCGCCGAGCGCCGCCATTTGCGAGGCGATCCAGTCGCGTCGCGAGGTGACGTACCTCGAGGGTTTGTCGGCATGGAGCTGCCGCGGATTGGGCAGCACAGCGGCCAGTGTCGCGGCCTCGTAGCGTGAGAGAGTGGCGGCCGAGTGGCGGTAGAATCGCTGCGAGGCCGCTTCGACGCCATAGGTTGCCGGGCCGAGCTCGGCGATATTGAGATACACCTCGAGAATGCGCTGCTTGGGCCACATCGTCTCGATCAGCAGGGTTAGCCAGGCTTCCATCGCCTTGCGCAGATAGCTGCGACCGCTCCACAGAAATAGATTCTTGGCGACTTGCTGCGAGATCGTGCTCGCGCCTCGCACGCGCCGGCTGTGCTCGTTGTGATCAGCGGCCTCGCGGATGGATTTGAAATCGAAGCCGAAATGGTAGGGGAACTGCTGGTCCTCGGCTGCGATTACCGCAAGCCCCGCATTGGGGGAGATGCGCTCGAAGTCCACCCATTCATAGCGGTTGCGGTAGTGGAAATCTCCGGACCCCAGGGCGGCAAGCCGCGCGCACAGCATGAATGCGCTGGTTACCGGATGGATCCAGCGCATCGCCAGCACCGGTATGGCGGTGAGCGCCACCCAGGCGAGCAGCGTCACTCCCAGCCATTTGAGCAGTCGTCGGCCGAAGCGCCTATTTCCCATCGGCGCGGCGGGCCGCGACAATGGTCACATCCTCGAGCGGCGCATCGTCGTAGCCCTTGCGGCGGCCGGTCTTGACGGCGGCGATCTTGTCGACGACGTCCAGACCCTCGGTGACGCGGCCGAACACGGCATAACCGAAGGAGCCCGGTTTGTTGTCGAGGAAGTCGTTGTCTTTGAGGTTGATGAAGAATTGCGAGGTGGCGCTGTTGATGTCGTTGGTCCTGGCCATGGCGAGGGTGCCGCGCTCATTTTTCAAGCCGTTCTTGGCTTCGTTCTTGATCGGCGCGCGGGTCTTTTTGGAGCTGAAACCGGCGTCCATGCCGCCGCCCTGGATCATGAAATCCGCGATGACGCGATGGAAAATGGTGCCGGCGTAGTGGCCGTCGTCCACATATTGCAGGAAGTTCTTCACCGATTCCGGCGCCTCTTTCTCGAAGAGCTCGATTTCGATGTCGCCGTGGGAAGTCTCGAATACAACCATGGAATCTCTCCGTTATTGATCTAATCGAAAGGCCATTGGGCCTCTGTGACGCGTTCGTGGCCGGCCAGATCGCGGCGGGAGGTTACGTGATGGAAGCCCCGGGCGACAAGCCGCCGTGTGACCTCGTCCGCCTGGCCCGCGCCATGCTCGAGCAGCAGCCAGCCGTGACGGGTGAGATGCCGCGGTGCGGTTTCGATGATGGTCTGCAGCGCCGCCATGCCGTCACCGCCCGGGGTGAGCGCCGCCTGCGGCTCGCGCTGCAGGGCCGGATGCGCCAACGCGGGGTCGTCCCCGGCGATATAGGGCGGGTTGCTGACGATCGTGTCGAAATGGCGCCCGGCGAGCGGCGCAAACCAGCTGCCGTGCAGCAGTTCGACATGCATCAGTCCAAGCGCCAGGGCATTGGCGCGCGCGACCGCCAGCGCTGGCGCGGAGGCATCGGTGGCGGTGACCTGCCATTGAGGCCGTTCGGCGGCCAGCGCCAGCGCAATGGCGCCGGATCCCGTTCCCAGGTCCACTATTCGTGCCGTGGGGTGATCGACGCGCGCCAGCGCTCGTTCCACCAGCAGCTCAGTTTCTGGCCTCGGCACCAGCACGGCAGCGGTGACGGCGAGCCTCAGGGTCCAGAAATCCTTGAATCCTACAATGTAGGCCAGGGGCTCACCGGCGGCGCGCCGCTCGATCCAGTCGCGATAGGTGAGGGGGGTGGCCGTATCCTCAGCATGGGTCAGGAGCCAGGTCCGGCCGACTCCGAGCGCCTGCGCCAGCAGGAGCTCCGCATCGAGCCGGGGGCTCTCGCTGATGAGCGCGAGCCGCTGCGCCCCTTGCCTCAGCAGCATGCCGATTGTGTCATTGGTCGTCACAGCTCTTATTATCCCGGCATGTCACAACCCTTGTATCCCCCTTCCAGCCCGCAGCCCATCGGCCAGGTACTGGATACCGCGTTTCGCCTGTTCCAGGTCTCGCTGGTCAAATGCCTGCCTTACGGGCTTCTGACGATGATGGCCGGCCAGCTGGCGAGCATCTACAGCCTGGCGGCCGGCAAGCCCATAGCGCGCTTCGGCGGCGGCGACCCGCTGTGGTGGGTGTTGTATGCCGTGGGTGTGCTGGCGAGTCTCTTTCTGTGGAGCGCGATGCTGCTGCGGCAGGTGGGTGTGGTCACTCAAAAGCCGACTCGGCTGGGGGAGGAGCTGCTTGCGGCGCTGCGGCGTATGCCCGCGCTGGTGGTTCTCGCCATATTGGGCACGCTCGCTGTCGCAGTGGGCCTGGTGCTGCTGGTGATTCCGGGCCTGTATTTGACGACTGCGCTGATTCCGGCCTGGCCGGCGGTGGTCCTGGAGCGGCGTGGACCGCTCGCCGCCATGCGCTACAGCCTGCAGTTGACCCTCGGGCACTGGTGGCGGATGAGTCTGGTGCTGACGGTGGCGTTCGTGGTGACTGCGGTGTTCTACATTGCGGTGTTCGTTCTGCTGGGCATGGTGCTGCCGCTGGTGGGGGCGAATGACGTCGCGATGTTTACGGCCTCCTCGGTGATCGTGGTGGTGGCGCTCGGTGCGCTCGGTGCGCCGTTCTGGGGTGCGATCGTGCTTGCGATGGGGGGCGATCTGAAATTGCGCCGTGAGGGGCTGGACCTCGAGCAGCGTCTGGCGGCGGCCGCACGGGACTGAGCGATGCGTTACGGGCTTGCGGCGCTGGCGGTGTGTTGTGCGGCAACGGGCAGCGCAGCGCCGGGGCAGTCGCTGCCGCCGGGACGGAGCGCGCTTGCGGCCATCGATGCCTGCATTGCGCGGCTCGATCCCTCGCTGGATGTGGGCTATGCGCGTGTTGCGGCGCGCTGTCCAAATCTTGCGTACAGCCTGGAGCGAAGCGGATGGCAGCAATGGCTGCCGCGCGGCTGGAAAGAGGCGCGCAACGATCTGTCGGCGGGCAGTCTCACGGAGCTGCGCACGCTGGTGGCACGGGAGCTCGAGCCACCGTCATTCTCGCGCACGCCCAGGGTGAAACGTCTGCAGCAGGTGCTGGCCGGTCTGGGGCCTGCGGCGCAGGAGCGCAGCAGCCCGTGGAGCCGGTTCCGGGCATGGCTGCGCACGGTGGTCGAGCGCAACAGGCAGGCCGACCGGCGCAGCTGGCTGGACAGGATGGTGCAGCGTGACGGGCGGTCGCAGGCCTTCATCGACTTGCTGACTTATGTGGCGCTTGGGGTGATCGTGCTGCTGGCCGGGGTCATTGTGGTGAACGAGATGCGGGCGGCGGGGCTGCTCAAATCGCGCGCGCGGGCCGCGGCACAGAATGCGGCGCAAGGGCCATCAAGGCGGGCGACTGCGACCTGGCAGGATGTGGAGCGGGCCGCGGCGGGAGAAAAGCCGCGCCTGTTGCTGGAGCTGGTGATTGCCAGGCTGACGGAACTGCATCGTGTTGCGCCGGCGGGCGCGTTGACGGTGCGCGAATTGACCCGCTTGGCTGAGCTTGCCGACGCCGGGGACCGCGAGCGTCTGGCCGATCTGGCCTCGGCCGCCGAGCGTGCGCGCTATTGCGCGGCGCCACCTGCGCCGGCCGCGGTGGACCGGGCAGTGGAGCGGGGCCGCGAGTTGCTGATGAGTCTCGCGGTTGCCCATATGCCATGAAGGAGCGCGCCGTCACTCTGTTTTGTGCGCTCGGTGCGCTGACGCTGTTCATCGCGATGTTCGTGCGGCGCGAAGGGGGAGCTGACACGCGCAACGATATTCCGCGGCCCACCAGCGTGGAGCGCCGCGGCAACGGTTATAACGCGGCGTTCGCGTGGCTCAACGCGGAGGGTATCCGCAGTATTTCGTTGCGCGAGCGGTTCGAACGGATTGCCGCCGTCAAAGGCCTGCCGGCGTCGGGTAACCTGCTGGTCGTCACGCTGCCCGCGGTCGGCGGCTTCAACACCGGGGAGTTCCTGCCGCTCGACCGCTGGGTGCGCGCGGGTAACACACTGCTGGTGGTGGCGGCGCTGTCGGATACGCCGGATTGGGCGTTCTCCTCTTCGGGGGTGGGCTTGAGCGATCTCAATCTTCTCACTGGTCTTGATTTTGAGACGATCGAGAGCCGCGCGCGGCGCATCAATAAAAGCCGCGCTTCGCTCGAGTCCGCAGCGCTCGATCTGCACGCGCTGGCCGCGCCCCGGCGTTCGACGCTGGTGCCCAACCGGCCGCATCCTTATTTCAGGAGCGTGGCCGAAGCGATCGCGCTGTCGGACTATGCCTCGCAGCCCTGGACGGTGAAAGTGCCGTACCAGGGGTTCGTGCTGGCGCTCGCGCGGCAGCGCGAGACGGGCGAAGGCGTTTTGTGGACGCGGCCGTTCGGCGCGGGCCGGATCGTGGTGAGCGGCTTCGGCTCGATTTTCACCAACCGCGCGCTCGCGCTTGCGGGCAACGGCCAGCTGCTGGCCAATATCGTCGCGGCCAACGTCGGGGAGGGCGGCGCGGTGCTGTTCGACGATGCGCACCAGGGGCTCGGCGCCGCCTACGATCCGCAGAAGTTCTATAGCGACCGGCGCCTGTACGTGACGCTGGGAATTGTTTTGGGCCTGTGGCTGGTGTGGGTGCTGGGCTCGACACGGCTGCGCGTGCCCGTGGTGCGCAGTGCCCCACCCCGCGAGGCCGAGCTGGTGCGCGCCTCGGGGGGCTTTCTGGCGCGAGTGCTGCCGCGCCACGCCGCCGCGCGGCGTCTGCTCGGGCATTTCTTCAGCCGCGTCAACGAGCGCGCCCGGCGGCGCGCTGCCGATCCGCCGTGGGAGTGGCTTGCGCGCCATCCCCGCGTCGCTCCTGCGGACCTCGCGCGTCTGAAGGACTGGTACGCCGACGCCTGCGCGGCGCGGCGCGTACCGCTTGGGGCTCTGTACAATCTCATTCTCCGCATGGACAAGGCCACCGCATGAGCTTAAGCATTCAGAATCTTCAAATGCAGCTGACGCGCGAGTTGTCGCGTGTGGTGATCGGCGCGGAGCACACTATCCGTGCGCTCTCGATCGTGCTCATCGCACGGGGTCACGTGCTGGTGCAGGGCGTGCCGGGCCTGGGCAAGACACTGCTGGCGAAGACGCTGGCGCGCGTGCTGGGCGGTGAGTTCAAGCGCATCCAGGCGACGCCCGATCTCATGCCAAGCGACATCATCGGGGTGCATGTGTTCGATGAGTCGCAACGCAATTTCGTGTTTAGGCCCGGGCCTTTGTTCGCCGATGTGGTGCTGGTGGATGAAATCAACCGCACGGGACCGAAGACGCAATCGGCGCTGCTCGAGGCGATGGAGGAGCGGCAGGCGAGCGTGGAGGGGACGGTTTTTGCCCTGCCGGCGGATTTTCTGGTGCTGGCAACGCAGAATCCGCGCGAGTTCGAGGGCACTTATCCCCTGCCGGAATCGCAGCTCGATCGTTTCATGCTGCGCATCGATATCGACTATCCGCCGCGCGCGGCGGAGGCGGCGATTCTCGACCGCTATGGTGGCCGTCTGAGCGCGCAGCACGCCGCTACGGCCCAAACGACGGTCATCGATCGCGCCGTCTTCGAGAGCGCCCGCGCGGAGGCGGAGCAGATCCATGTGTCGGAGGCGCTGACCGGCTACGTGCTGGACCTGGCGCGCGCCTCGCGCGAGCATCCCCGCTTGTCGCTCGGTCTTTCAACGCGCGGCGCGCTGGCCTTGATCAAAGCGGCGCGCATCGCCGCCGGCCTGCGCGGCGCGGATTTCGTCGCGCCGGACGATGTCAAGGAGGTAGCGCAATGGGTGATGGCGCACCGGCTGGTGCTGGCGCCCGAAGCGGCGCTGGAAGGTGCCACGGATATTGAGATTGTGCGCGCGCTGCTTGCCAGTACGGCCGTCCCGCGCTGAGCCATGCACCTCGCCGACCGTGGCTACGCCCTGATTGCGCTCACCGCGCTGCTGGCCATTGCCGGGACCTGGTCGGACGCGCCGGCGATCGCGCTCGCCTGGCACTGGCCCGCGCTGCTGCTGCTTGCAGGGCTGGCGCTCGAGGGAGCGGTGCTCAGACGAACGGATGTTCAAACGGATATCGAGACCGCGCCGCGAGCGCTGCTCGGCCGGGAACAGGCGCTGGCCTTTGCCTTTCACAACGGGTCGTCGCGCGCGCTCGATATTGAGTATGCGCCGCTGGTGCCGCGTGGCTTCGAGCCTTTTTCCGAGCCGCGGCATGTCACGGTGCCCGGCAAGGGTACGGGCCGCGATCTCATAAAGCTGCTGCCGGTGCATTTGGGAGCGCAGACCTGGCCGCCTCTGCCGGCGCGCATTCTCGGCCGCTATGGTCTGGCATGGTGGCCGCGGACCCTGCCGGTGTCGCATCAGACCTCGGTGGCGCCGGATACGTTGCGCGCGCCGCATCGCAGGCCCGTGGGGGCGCCCACCGGCATGCGTCCGCGTCGGGTGGTGGGAGCGGGCTCGGAGCTGCATCAGCTGCGCGGCTATGTGCCGGGCGATCCTTTGGCGCGTCTCGACTGGAAGGCCACGGCGCGCGCCGGACGCCTGATCACGCGCGAGTTCAGCGAGGATCAGCATCTCGACATCCTGGTGGCGATCGACGCCGGCCGTTTCAGCCGCGTGCGCGCAGGCCCGCTGGATCGCCTGGGGCTGTATGCCAATATCGCCGCGCGGCTCGCGGAGGTGGTCACACCGAACGACGACCGCATCGGCCTGGTTGTTTTCTCGGATCGCACGCTGGCGGTCTGCGCGCCCGAGCGGGGATTGCCCGCGGTCATGCGCATTCGCCGGACCCTGGAGCATCTTGAGGTTCAATCCGCCGAGTCGGACCCGGTGGCGGCGGCGGTGCGCATGCGCGCCATGCTCAAACACCGCACGTTGATCGTATTGCTCACCGATCTCGACGATGCCACGGTGTCGGCGCAACTGGCGCGTGCCGTGCGTCTGCTGTGTCCACCGCACTTGGTGGTCCTGGCGGGTGTGCGCAACCTCGAGATCGCGCAGCTGGCGCGCCGTCCCGCGCGCAACTGGCGGGACCCGTGGATCGCACTGGCCGCGGAGGAGCATGAGTGGCGGGCGGCCTCGCAGCGGGTGCTGTTGCGGCGGCTGGGGGCGCCGGTGATTGCGACGAGGGAGGAGCTGCTGGAACGGGCGGTGTTTGCGGAGTATGAGGCGCTGCGGCGGTCGCGGCGGGTCTAGCGGCGAGTCATCTGCACATCAGGTCTCGACCGGCGCCACGCCGCGGCTCCTGCCGAACATCCACCCGCGCAGCAGCGCGATCATGAACACCCAGTAGCCGATCCCCACTGTCAGGCGCGTCCACAGCGGGAAATCCGGGTCGGGTGAGATGTAGCCTTCGATGAACCCGCAGCCGATCAGCAGTACCACGCAGGCCGCCAGCAGTTTCCCGCCGCGCGCCGCCGCTCGTTGGAACGCCGCGCCGCGCCGCGGCGTATCCGGCCGGATCAGTGCCTCTCCGACCGCCGCGCCGGCGGCGGCCGACAGGCACATGACTGAGAGCTCCACGCAGCCATGCGCCACGATGAAACGGAACAGGTCGTCGTCGAGCCCGTGCTGCGCCGTGAACGCAAACACGGCACCCAGCATCAATCCATTGAGCCCGATGATGTATAAGGTGCCGAGGCCGAAGAGGAAACCCGCGCAGAAGGCGAACAGGCTCACCACGATGTTGTTGGTGAGGATCTGCAGCGACAGGATGGAGGAGGGCACGACGTTGAGCAGGCTTGTCGTCCAGAACTCACCGCGCTCGACGGTAGCAATGAGCGCCGGTGATGCAAAAAGTCCGATGAGGTCCGGATAGGTGCTCACCAGCCAGTGACCGGCCAGCACCGTCAGTACGAAGAGCAGGGTCACCCACAGGATGTGCAGCTTGAGCTCGCTGACCGCGCGCGGAATCTGGTCGCGGAAAAATCCCCACAGCGCATAGCCCGGATGGGTTGCCGTGCGGTGCACGGTGGCATGCGCTTGGGCATAGGCGGCTTCCAGATACTCACGCGCGCGGCTGCCCGGCATGAGCCGCCGCGCGCGGGCTAAATCGTGAGCCAGCAGCCGGTAATCCTCGATCATCGCCGTGGCGTCCGAGACATCATCGGTGCGCCGCCCACCGGCGAGACGACGCGCCCGCTCGGCCGCCGCCTGCCAGGCGGGGGAGCGCTGCAGCAGCGCGGTTTGCAGCGGGCGATCGCTCGAGGATTGGGTCAAGGGGATTCACCCTTGGTGAGACGCTCGAGCTGCGCATGCAGCTCGGCATCGGTGGCCTTCCCGGCCGCCTCTGTTTTAAGGAGCGCGCGGGCCAGCCGCTGCCGCGCCGCGCCATCGAGCTCCTGCCAGCGCTGCAGCAGCTCGCCGACGATCTCCGCGGTGGCGGCATCGAGCGCCGAGCCCTGCGTGAGGGGCGGCAGAGCTGCAGCCGCGCGCTCATACACCAGTAGCGTACCGGCCGCGAGGTCGCCGATGCGGACATGGTGGCGGGTGATCATCGTCACCAAAAGTCCCAGTCCGTAAAAAAGCGGAAAGGTGTCGATGAGGCGGAATACATTGCGGATGAGATGGGCCCCGGTCGTGGGCGTTGCGCCCGTGCGGGTCACGAGCCGCAGGCCCACCATGCGTTTGCCGGGCGTGCGGCCGTGCAGGGCGATTTCGAGCGCCGGGTGATAGAGAAAGTAAATCGCGCCGACCGGCAGCGCGATGACGGCGAACCACAATCCGTCGGTCTCGATGGGCGGCGTGATGTCGGTGAGACTGCCGTTGTAAAGCATCATGCCGATCACGAACCAGGCCACCGCCAGGATGGTGCGGATGTGCCAGTCGATGGTAAAGGCATAGGCGCGGGCGCCCGGCCCGGCGACAGGCAATGAAACTTCCACGCCCGTCACGCTGTCCACCACCAGCGCTGAGGCGGGCAGGCTCATTCCTCGGCGGCCAGCTGCTCAGCACGATACTCGGTCTGCAGTGCGTCGAGCAGCTCATCCAGGTCGCCGTTCATCACGGCGGCCAGCTTGTATAAGGTGAGGTTGATTCGATGATCGGTCACGCGGCCCTGGGGAAAATTGTAAGTGCGGATGCGCTCGGAGCGGTCGCCGCTGCCCACCTGCAGCTTGCGCGACTGCGCCTGAGCGCTCTGCTGCTTCTCCTGCTCCGCCGCGAGCAGCCGGGCGCGCAGCAGGGCCATGGCGCGCGAGCGGTTCTTGTGCTGCGAGCGCTCGTCCTGGCATTCCACCACAATGCCGCTCGGCAGGTGCGTGATGCGCACCGCGGAGTCGGTCTTGTTGACGTGCTGGCCGCCCGCGCCCGAGGAGCGGTAGGTGTCGATACGCAGGTCCGCCGGGTTGATGGCCAAGTCCTCGACTTCGTCGAGCTCGGGCAGGACGGCCACCGTGCAGGCGGAGGTGTGGATGCGGCCCTGCGCCTCGGTGGCGGGCACGCGCTGCACGCGATGGGTCCCAGCCTCAAATTTGAAGCGGGAAAACACGCCGCGGCCGCTAATGCGCGCAATGACCTCCTTGTAGCCGCCGTGCTCCCCGGCGCTTTCGCTCAGCACCTCGATGAGGAGGCCCTTGACCTGCGCATAGCGCGCATACATGCGCAGCAGGTCGCCGGCGAAGATCGCCGCCTCGTCGCCGCCGGTGCCGGCGCGCACCTCGAGGAAGATGTTCTTCTCATCACGCGGGTCCTTCGGGATGAGGAGCAGCGCGAGTTCGCTCTCAACGGCGGCGAGCCGCGCCTGCACCTGCGCCACCTCCTCCTCCCCAAGCGAGCGCATGCCGGCGTCGGCATCCGCCGCCATGTCCCGCGCGGTGGCCAGGTCGTATTCCAGCCTGCGAAAACCGCTAAAACGCTGCGCCAGCGGCTCGAGGCGGGCATATTCCATGGAAAGCTCGCGAAACTGCTGCGATCCGCCGTCGGCCTCCGGCGCGGCGAGCGCTCGCCCCACTTCCTCGAAGCGGTCGCTCATCTTCTCCAGGCGCTGGCGAATGGAATCTTTCATCGGCCCCGCATTATAGTGTGCGTCCCCCCCATTGAGATATGAACGCGGGTCAGGGCCGACATGCTCCATACGTTAATGCTGACTTCGCTGCTGGCTGCGGCGAACCCTTCCGGACATGGCGATCTCACCACGCTCACTGTGCTGGCCGAGATTGCCCTCGAGCGCGGCGACTGCAAGGCCGCCGCGGAGAGCTACGCGGAGGCGGCGCCCAGCGGCGACGCTCAGCTCACCCGGCGCGGCAGCGAAGTGGCGCTGGCCTGCGAGCACCTGCCGGCGGCGTGGCAGTCCGTGCAGCGCTGGCGCGCGCTCGCGCCGCAGGATCCCGTGGCGGCGACGACTTACGCGACCATCGCGCTCAAGCTCTATCGCATCGCGGATGCGCAGGCGGCGATGCGCACGGTGGCCGCGGGAGCGGACTCCGAGGCGCACCTGGCGGAACTGACGGCGAAGCTGCTGAACGAGGCGGAGGCGCCCGAGGTGCTGACCGCGCTCGCAGGTGCGATTCAAACGGAGCGAGCCTCGCCGGCTCTTCTCACGCTGCTGGCGGGTCTGGCGCTCGAGTCGCACGACCTCAAGCGCGCCGAGCACTATGCGCAGCTCGCTTTGCGGAAGGACTCCCCCTCGTTTGAGACGCTGAGCTTGAGCGCGCAGATCTATGCCGAGCGCGGCGATCGGCTGAATGCCACGGCCGCGGCGCTGGCGGCCACTCGCGCGGATCCCAAGCGCGGCGCGTGCGAGCTCGCCGAAGTGCTGACGACGCTCAATCAGCCCGATGCGGCGCGGCGCGAGCTCGAGCGCCTGCGGGCCGCAGGGGCCGCCCCGGCGGTGGAGACCGACCGCCGCCTGGCGCTGCTGGCCTTGCAAAGCGGCGATCTTGCGCAGGCGAGGCGCCTTTTCAGCGAGCTTAAAGGTCGCGATGACATCGGCGAGACGGCGCAGCTTTATCTCGCGGATATCGCGGCGCGGCAGGGGAATGAGGAGGAGGCGTTGTCGGGCTATCGGGCGCTGGCCGATTCCTCCGTGGCCCTCACGGCGCGCGTTCGGGCGGCACAGCTGCTCTTCGGGCGGGGTCGGCGTGCTGAGGCGCTCGGTCTCCTGGACGACTATGTCGCGGTGCATCCCGAGAGCGGTTTTGAGATGACACTGACCAAGGCGCAGCTCCTCTCCGAGTACGGCGAGGTCGATTTCGGTCTGGCGCTGCTCGATTCGGCGCTGGCGCGACATCCCGATCATCCGGCGCTGGAGTACAACCGCGCCGTGCTGCTCGAGAAGAAGGGCAAGGTGCGCGAGTCGGTGGAGCTGCTCGAGAGAATGATCGCCGAGCGCCCCGAGGATGTGACTTTGCTCAATGCTCTGGGCTACACCCTGGCGGATCACGGGATGCGGCTTGCGCATGCCGAGGGCCTGATCCGCAAGGCGCTCATCGTCACGCCGGACAATCCGGCGGTGCTCGATAGCCTAGGATGGGTGCGCTTCAAACGGGGCGATGCGCGCGGGGCGGCGGTGCTGCTGGAGCGGGCCTATACGCTCGACCGCGATGATGAGATCGCCGCGCATTGGGGCGAGGCGCTGTGGAAGAGCGGCTCGCGCAAGCAGGCTCGGCAGGTCTGGGGAGCGGCCCTGGCGCGGGAGCCGGACTCCAAACCGCTGCAAACGATGATCGGCCGCTTCATGCCGCTCGGGAAGTCGTGAGCCGGCGGCCGCTTTTTTTAGCGATTCTCTGGCTTGCCGGCTGCGCCACCCAGCCGCCGCGGGCGCCGCAAATCCAGGCCTGGGCCGAGCGCCGCGCTGCGCTGCAGCAGCGCGGACAGTTCGATCTCAAAGCCCGGGTGGCGGTCGCGGCCGCACAGGAAGGGTTCAACGCGCGCTTGCGCTGGCAGCAGCAGGGAACGCATTCGCAGCTGGCGCTGGATGGGCCGCTGGGCATCGGTGGGGCGCAGGTGGATCTCAGCGATGGAGCGCTCAGTGTGCACACCGCGCGCGGACAGGAGTTGAGCGATGCGGCGGCGCGCGATGAGCTTGCGGTCCGTTTGGGGTTTGCGCCGCCGTTGCAAAGTCTGCGCTACTGGGTGCAGGGGGTGCCGGATCCGGGCATGCCGGCGGATGAGGTATTGGACGGCCAGCAGCGCCTGGCCAGCCTGCGGCAGGACGGCTGGGAGATCGATTATGGCGGCTATTCGCAGGTCGGAGGCGAATGGCTGCCTGAGCGGATGACTTTGCGGCGCGAAGGGGTGCGGGTGCGGCTGCTGATCGACAGCTGGACGCCATGAGCGAGTCGCTCTGGCCGGCGCCCGCCAAGCTCAATCTTTTCCTGCATATCCTGGGCCGCCGGCCCGACGGCTATCACGAGCTGCAGACGATGGTCCAGCTCATCGATCTGTGCGACACGCTCGGCATCACCCTCCGCGAGGAGGACGTCATCGAGCGCACTGCCGGCCCGGACGGGGTGCCTCCTGAGGCCGACCTCACAGTGCGCGCGGCGCAGGCCCTGAAGGCCGCAGCGGGTGTCCGCCAGGGGGCCTCGCTGCGGTTGATCAAGCGGATTCCCATGGGCGGCGGTTTGGGCGGAGGCAGTTCCGACGCGGCAACGACGCTCATCGCCCTTAACCGCTTGTGGGGCTGCGGGATGAGCACTGCGCAGCTGGCGGACCTCGGCCTCACGCTCGGGGCCGATGTCCCGGTCTTCGTGCATGGGGTCTCGGCCTGGGCAGAGGGTTTGGGCGAGCGCCTGACGCCCCTCACGCTGCCGCCGCACTGGTTCGTGATTCTCTACCCGGGCGTGACGGTTGCCACCCACGAGGTGTTCCAGGCTCCTGAATTGACACGAAATTCCCCCGCTCTCACAATAACCGCCTTTTTACAGTCCGGCGGCCGCAATGATTGCGAGGCGGTGGTGCGGGCACGTTTCCCCGAGGTGGCACGCGCGCTCGAATGGCTTGGGCGCTGGGCACCCGCGCGCCTCACCGGCACGGGCTCCTGCGTGTTCGCGGCCTTCGACAGTGCGAGCGCCGCGGAGCGGGTCGCGGCGCGGGTGCCGGATGAGTGGCGGAGTTTCGTGGCGAGGGGGTTGAGCCGGTCGCCGGTTCTGTTCGATTGAAGTAGTTAAGGGTTACTGGGGCGTCGCCAAGTGGTAAGGCAGTGGGTTTTGATCCCACCATACGCAGGTTCGAATCCTGCCGCCCCAGCCAATCCAGCATCGTAGATGGACGGGCAGGCTGCCATTGCTGCCTTGATTTGGGAATAAGCGCGGGCAGGTCCGGTATTATGAACCTGAATTGCCAAAAAAGGCATTCCAGATTCATAATGTCTGGCATGTACTCGACCCTCCAGTTGCGCGAGGTCTTCCATTTCTGCTTCTTGGAGCGGCTGCTCAGGATGGCGGATTCCAGCCTCTTCGTCCTCAAGGGTGGTGTGAACCTGCGCTTCTTCTTCCACAGCCCCCGCTATTCGGAGGATATGGACTTGGATGTGCTCGCAGGCAGCGTGGGCACGCTGAGGAAAAATGGCTACAAGTTGCTCGCAGATGCCTCTTTTCGGCGCACTCTGCAGGTTTATGGAATTGCGGATATCGAGATCAACGATCCCGACAAGGCCAAGCACACACAAACGGCGCAGCGTTTCCGTGTGCGGCTCCTTACCGCCAGCGGCGAACGCTTACCCACCAAAGTCGAGTTCTCACGTCGTGCTGGTGCAGGGAAGAGCGCCGATTCTTCGCAATCCGTGGAACAAATCGACGTCGAAATCGCTCGACGATACAAACGTTTGAGTTTCAGTTGCCAACACTATTCGGGCGAGGCGGCCGCCGTCCAGAAAGTGCTGGCACTGGCGGGCCGCACCCTCACGCAAGCGCGCGACGTCTTCGATTTGGACATTCTCCAGCGTGGCGGCTACGGACGGGCCGAGCCGATTGCAGAGCATGTTGCGCCCACTGACCGTGATGCTGCCCTGCAGAAACTCCAGTCGCTCGGTTTCGAAGACTTCTCTGGTCAGGTCCTGGAGTTTCTCGATGAGGAGCATCGCTCCCAGTACGAAACTCCGTCTGCGTGGAAGGCGATGGTCGCGCAGGTGAGCAAGCTATTGGTGTCGAAATGAAGCTCGACCTCGTTTCTTCTTCTGCGTTGGCGATCTTCACCACCCGCGAGTACGCGCGCCTCTCCGGTATGTCTGTCACCACGGCTTCACGGCAGCTCGGAAGACTAGAGCAGGACAATCGCTCTTTAGTTCGGCTTACCCGCGGCGTGTGGGCGAACACCTCGCATCCGCAGTTCAGCGCGCTGGCATGTATCCCAGTACTGCTCGGACCGGAGCACGGTTACGTTTCGTTCCTTACTGCACTGCATCTGCGCGGAGCGATTTCCCAGATTCCGGGAAGTATTCAAGTGGCAACCACGGGTCACACGCGCAGGCTCAAAACACCTGTCGGACTGTTTGAGTTCCTGCAGCTCAAGACCGACATGTTCGTGCACGGTATCGAGTGGAGCGATACATCACGGCCATACCGGATTGCCACCACCGAGAAGGCGCTGCTGGACACATTTTATATAGCCACCCGCCGCAACCGCCGGTTCGCAAGCCTGCCGGAACTGCACTTAAGGGACGCTGGATTCAACTCCCGGCGATATCGCGAGCTGATGAGCCAGCTAAATCTGCCAGCTCAAATCGCTACCGCGATTCGGCAGCGGAGTGGGTACTTGGCGGCGTAAGAAGTGCCTTTCAGCTGAGACCAAGAACGAGCCGTAATGGGTGAGATATCCTTGCAGAGGTGGAGTGCCTACGTCCGCAATCAAGGCGCGAACAGGCTGACGATGCTCTGGTACTTCTCGATGTACCAGCGATTCTCGTTGTTGTACTTCGGGATCGACACCGCACGCACAGTCCCACCTTCAGCTTTCCAGATGCACGGGCAGGCAACCGGCGCCGCAGAAGATTGCGCAGCCGGACCACTCAATTCGGCGAGCTTTACTTTCATCCTCGTCAGCACGCGGTGAAGCTTCGCGACATTGCGGGGTCCGCCGTTATAGGCGGCGACCGGAAAGATGCCGAGCACGGGCGGGTTATCGCGATATGCCTGACGAATGTCCTCGGGCATCGCGGACAGCTCGAGATCCAGTAGGCAGATCGCCGCCTTCATGGCGTTGTGCAGGTCGGTCGCCCCACGCTCGAAGTTCGGGTCAAGCCTGGCGCCGGGGCAGCGTCGCACCACGAGGGCGTACGTGCCGTTACCCCTGCGGTTCGTGAATTGCATGGGACCCAGGGCAGAAGCCCGCGAAACGCTGTAGCGATACGCTTCTTCCTGCTTCAAACCGTACTGGCTCAGGACCTCGTCGAATGCACCCGCCTGCTTCTCGACGTAGTCCATATCGTCCGTCTGCTCGATGACCGCGAGCGTCGTAATGAGCTCCGCGGGAATCGCATCGGCGAGCAACTCGCCCGGAAAGGCAGTGCTCGGCACCTTCGCGGCACGCAACTCATCGAGTCCCCTACGGGCTGTTGCGAGCAGAAACTCCCGGCCGCCGCTGACGAAACTCGGATCGAAGGTGTCTTCGGTGAACGGCAGATAGACGATTGGCTTGGCGGTCTGTACGACGGCCGCCCATTGCTTCTTTTTGATCAGGGTGTTGTCGAAGACCGGGAACTTGCGCCCGTAGACCTTCAACGGATCGCCGTCCTTGCTGGAAAAGGAGAACATCAAGCGCTCGGCACCCGTCCCCTTCACATGCCGCGCCTCGATACCCGGAGTCAGCGTGAGGAACTTCAGGGGCCTGCCGCCGGGCTTCCACTTGACGGGCGGACGGGGCAGCTCGATGTGGGCGACGGACCATTCCTTCTTCGCGTCGCTCCACAAGGCGAAGGCGACGGGGCGGCCTCGGAGGGTCTGGCGTCTGCCCTTGCCGGTGAAGACGTACTTGAGCTCGACGTCGCGGAGGAGGGCCTGGGCTTCGGCGACGAGGTCGTGGATAACCTCGTGGCGGTCGCGGACCTTGGCTGCGACGGTCACCTCGGGGACGGCCTCGGGATGCTCGGACTCGGCGACGACCATGGGAGGTTCTTCCTCCTCTTCCTTGGAGGTCTTTTCCTCGATTGCAGCCTTTTGTGCAAGGGTGGCGGAGGCGTCACCCGGGACAGGGATTTGTGCATCAATCACGGGGGGTTCTGATTCAGTGTCGCCCGTCGTCGCACAGGCAGCGCAAAGCAGGGACGCCAGGGCAACGACGGGCGGCGCCGCCCACCGAATGGAAAGACTGTTCATGCCCGCGATAGTACCCATCCGAAGAGGCGTTGGGAGTGCATGCAGCCCGTTCCGGCGAGTTTGGAACGGCTAATTAGCTCGGAATTTCCCGCGTCAGCTTGCCTCCGACGTAGGCAACAACGATCGAACGGTTTGTGCCGTCCACCCGAAAGTGGACGCGTCCTGCCAAGCCCCAAAAGCTTCAATCGTTTGGTCTGGTCGGAGGAGAGGTAGCCGTTTGCCGTCCGTCCTCGATCGCAAAAGGTATCCGGCACGATCGCGTCCTGGGTAAGAGTAGACGCCGCACTTCCCTGGGCGGCTCGCTGCCGCGCAAACTCGACTAGGCGCTGCATTCAATGCTGGCGCCCGTGCGTCATTTCACGAGCTTCTGCCTTAAGCGAACGACACCGATACCGCGCCTTCCCCCCTAGCGCTCGCTTTCTTTCTCACCACGATGTCGACATCCTGTCCAAGGCGCGTGAGGCAATCCATGAGCCGCCGCTCCGAAAAGCCGCTAAATTGTCCTCGGAGCATCTTCGACAGTTTCGGTTGTGGAATATCCAGCACAGCCGCCGCTTTGGTCTGCGTGAAATGGCGCTCCTCCAGGAGCTCGGCGATTTTACTGACCAGTCGCGCTTTGACCAGCATGTCGTCCGGCGCTTTGTAGGCGAGGTCGGCATACACGTTGGTGCTGCCCAACTCAAAGTCAGCCTTGGCACGTTTCATCACTTTATTCTCCAATTGAGCCTGCTCCAGCTCCTTTGCCACCTCGGCCGCCTTTTTCAGGCGGTCCGCGATCAAATCTTTCCGGCTTCGGCGTCTCGGTCCCAGACTTCGATTTTTTCTGGAAAACGTGCAACATGAACGCCCACGTTCTACGCGGCCCGCCTTGGCTATGCCTTATCCACCACCCGCGAAAACAGCTCCCGTGGATTCACTCCCAGCGCATCCGAGAGCTCGCAGAACTCCAGCACATTGAGCTGCCGCTCCCCGCTCTCGATCTTGCCGATGAACGAGTGCGCACGCCCCAGCCGCTTCGCCAGATCCCGCTGCGTCATCCCGGCCTTCTGGCGCGCTGCCGCCACCGCGGCCATGAGCGCCTTATGCCGAGCGTTTCTGAGCTGTTTCCCCATGCTGCTGCCCCCGAATCAGGAGCAGCACATATAGCCGCATACTTCCTTGCTCCCATCTAGGGGGCAGGTTTATAGTGTCGCCGCCCGGGAGCAGTCATCTGGCAACCGAAGGTTGTTGGTATGGCCGCACCGCGCGACCGAAAGGGAGGCGCAACGTGCTTATTCTGACCAGGAGACGCGGAGAAGCGGTAAAAATAGGCGACGACATCACCGTTGCCGTGCTCGGCGTGCGCGGCAATTGCGTCCGCTTCGGTATCGAAGCGCCGAAGAGCGTTCCCGTTCATCGCGAAGAGGTCTACGAGCGAATCCTCGCCGAAGGCGAGGATGATGCGGAGGAGGAGTAAAATGGAGACTCCCTGCGTTTAGGAGTCGCCGCGATGAGGACAGCCAGCAGTCCCTACAAGGCCGATTAGGAGCGAGTCGATGCGTCCGATATGCTGAGCGGCGCAGCCCGTCTCTTTTGGCGTACCATCCGGATTGGCGAGCTGTCGGCGTCGCACGTCGCGCTCATCGGGATCATCAACCATCACATTCATCGTTGCTGCTCCTTCCTTTGAATGTTGCCCGCCGTACAGTGCTTCGCAGTTGCAGCACACGGTTTCGCCGCGAAATGAGGCGAAACCCATGCTGAAATCTCCTGCTGTCTGCTGGACAATCGCGCTCCGCACTCTAGGGAGTAGAACGACGTCGAGACGACGCAGCAAACAAACCCAGGAGAAGCCGGGTCTGCCTTTGCGACACTGGCGCAGCACCTCTGCGCTCCATGCGATCTACGCAATGAACGAGCACGTACTCGATGTGTTGGTGAGATTGGCGAGCAGCGCGCGTGAAAACTGCAAGCTCGAGATCGTCAGCCGCTACCGCGAGCTGTGGACGCGGCTCGATGCGAGCGCGCGCCAGAGGGCGGCGCGCAGTCCCATCTTGATGCTCGACTTTCGCTTCAGTGACGAGGAGTGGTGGCGTGGCATCCTTGCGCAAAGCGCCATGCGAAGAAAGAGTGCTCCCTCCGCAACGGCCTTTCCGGCAAAGTGGGCCGCCGAGCTGCTGCGCGAGACGCTGATGCTCGCGTGGACGACGGTCCGCTCGGACCGGCGGGCAGGAGTATTCCTCTTCGGCATGTCGCCGGGTGTCGCGCAGCTCGTGGCAGGGCTCACGCCGCCGATCATCGACCGCCTGGCATCGAACTACCGATACGAGTTGCGGCCCCGATGGGCCGGCTTCCTTCGGTATTGGGAGATGCTTCTGCGGGCGGCACAAGCGACTTCCGGTGAAGCCCTGTACGAAGTGCACCTCTACAGCCTCCAACTGTTGGCGGCCGGGTAATGCAACGGTCCCGGGAAATCGATCAAACGGTGGGTCCGAACCGGAGCTCTTTGGAGACAGAAACCCAGTGCGGCGGTTTTCGATTGCCATGGAAGTCCCTTTCTCCACAAGACGAGCGCGTCCAGTCATACCCGTCATCCCTATAGAGCGTTTTCGAGTAAAAAATGGAAACCGCTACTGCTAAGTTTAGTGCAGCAAACGTAACCCCATGATTCTAAAGGTCATCCAGCGGCGGGCTCCCGGGCGGTGGCCATTTTTCCGCGCCAAACGCTCTAATATCTTTGAAAGTCGTCTGCGGAGCGAGCAAGAGCAACGTCGGAGCTGCATTTGAAGATCGATGACAAGACAGGCGTTCGTCACCGAGATCGCGACCAAGCACGGCAGCGGCTGCGTCGCTACCTGGCTGCGCGCCTGCGCAATTCGGCCGACATGTCAGATTTCGTGCAGGAGGTGTTCCTGCGCCTGCTGCGGGTGGACCAGCATGAGTCGATCCGTAACCCGGCAGCCTATGTCCTGATAATCGCATGCCATGTGTTGCATCAGCATACGCTGCGCAGCGCCGTGGCGCTGGAGTCGTCGAGTGCGTGGGATATGTTGCTCGATCTGCAAACGGCCATCGAGACGGATCCTGCCGCGCAGCTCGATGCGCAGCGGCGTCTACAGGCTCTGGATCGGAAATTGGAGAGCCTGTCGCCGAATGGGCATGCGACCTTCGTATTGCACCGGCGGGATGGCATGACCCTGGAGGAGATTGCCGAACAGCTCGGCGTGTCGCGTTCCATGGTGAAAAAGTATTTATCGAAGGCGGTGTTTCAGTGCCGCGAGCAGCTGGAACCGGTGGGCTAAGGGTCCATGCTCAAGACCCGAGATAAGCAGATTTACGAGGAGGCCGCCGAGTGGCTGGTAGACCTGCGCGTCGGCGACATGGATGCGGCGGCACACGAGCAGCTGGACGCCTGGTTTCGGGAGTCCCCGCACCATATCCGCGCATTTCTGGAGCTTTCCGCCATCTGGGAGGAGACTGAGGGCGCAGACCTCGGTCGTGGCAAAAGCACCGAGGCCCTGATTGCCGCGGCGCGTGCGAGTACGAACGTCATTCAGCTTGCGGGCGAAGGGGTTGCCTCTGACCGTCAGGAGCCGGGTCCCTCACACCGTCCTGCGTCTCACAAGCCACGCCTCGGAATTTTGACGCTCGCGAAATTTTTCGTATGGCCGTCAGGGGTTCTGGCCGCCGTGGTGCTGGCCTGCTTAAGTTTGGGGCTCATTCCGCTGAACGTCTATTGGAATAACGACTATGTGAAGGCCTCGATCAAGAAATCTTGGAATAACGATTACGTGCAGCCCTCGATCAAGAAATCCACGAATATTCCCGCGCAGGAGTTGGCGTCGGCCCTGAAGACGCTAGCGCATGAGCGGGGGTTCAATGTCGCGTTCCTCGGAGAGGTCGTGGGGACCAAGCGCACGCAAGGGGCGGTGGGGGATCTCACGACGACAGAAGCGCTCGCGAGGCTGTTGGAAGGGACGAACCTGGCATATTTGTACCTGGATGAGAAGACGGTGACGATATTACCTGTCAATTCCAACAATAAACTGGACGGACAGGTCCCTTCAGCAGGGAATTTACATCGCTAAATCAGACTGGTTCGGGTTCTGCAGCGTACTGTATCCTGACTATTTGTATTATGATACGATAAGAAAGCAATTGGCAATCCGACCCGCGGACCGCGCCGCAAAGGGCTGGGCATGAAAAAACTCGAACGTCGTGGACTGCACGAGCACGTGATCGATGAGATCGGTCGACGCATCGTGGCCGGCGAATTTCTCCCCGGTAAAGCGCTGCCCAGCGAGGCGGAGCTCTGCGGCATGCTGGGCGTGAGCCGCACGGTGCTGCGCGAGGCGCTGCGCGTGCTCTCGGCCAAGGGGTTGGTGGACGCCAGACCGAAGATCGGAACGCTCGTTCGCCCGGCGCGGAGCTGGAATTTTCTCGATGCCGACATTCTCTCCTGGCTTCTTAAGGCCCCGGATGCCGATCGGGCGATCGATGAGCTCTATGAGCTGCGTCACCTGATCGAGCCGATCGCCGCTTCCCTCGCAGCGCGGAACGCGCGCGCCGCCGACATCGAAGTGCTGCGCGCGGCCTGCCAGGACATGCAGGCGGCCGGCAACGACGGTGAGAAAATCACTGCGCCCGATTTGCGATTCCACCAGGCCATCATCGAGGCCTCGGGTAATCGGCTTTTTTCCTCCCTGGCACCGGTGATCGGCGCCGCCCTGACGGTCAATTTCGAGCTGGTGCGGCATGTGCCCCGCGGCCACACCCATGCCCTGCCCATGCACCGCAAGGTGCTGGAGGCCATCGCGGCGCACGACGCCCCAGGGGCGCGTCTCGCCATGCAGAAGCTCATCGAAGACTCCCAGCACGATGCCCGGACCGTGCGCGGCACCGCGACCCGACGCGCCGTGAGCGTGGATTCCCGCGGCGTGGCGCGTCGTCGCAGACAAGGATAAAGCGTGTCGTCTTCTGGTAAGAAACTGAGGTCGCAGGCCTGGTTCAGCGGAGCGAGTCGCGAATCCTTCGTGCATCGCTCGTGGATGCGGGGGTTTCCGGGCGATGTCCTCGACGGCCGGCCGGTGATCGGCATCTGCAATACCTGGTCTGAATTGACGCCCTGCAATGCGCACCTGCGTGATCTTGCGGAGTGCGTGAAGCGGGGCGTGTGGGAAGCGGGCGGGTTTCCCGTGGAATTTCCAGTCATGTCGCTCGGCGAATCGAACCTGCGCCCGACGGCGATGCTCTATCGCAATCTCGCCAGCATGGACGTCGAGGAATCGATCCGCGGCAACCCCATCGATGGCGTGGTGCTGCTGGTGGGGTGCGATAAGACTACGCCAGCCTTGCTGATGGGCGCGGCGAGCTGCGATCTACCCACGATCGCGGTCTCCGGCGGACCCATGCTGCGCGGCACGTTCCGCGGCCAAAACATCGGCTCCGGGACCGACCTGTGGCGGTTCAGCGAGGACGTCAAAGCGGGGCGCATGAGTGCGGCCGCCTTTGCCGCCGTGGAGAGCGGGATGAACCGCTCCGCGGGAAGCTGCAACACCATGGGCACGGCCTCGACGATGGCCAGCCTGGTGGAAGCGCTGGGGGTCGGCTTACCGGGGAATGCAGCCATTCCTGCCGTCGACTCGCGTCGCGCGGTATTGGCGCACCTTGCTGGCCGGCGCATCGTCGAGCTGGTGCATGCAGAGGTCTCCTTATCCAAAATTCTAACGCGCGAGGCGTTTGAGAATGCCATCCGCGTGAACGCGGCCATCGGCGGTTCAACCAACGCCGTCATTCATCTGATCGCTATCGCCGGCCGCCTGGGTGTGCCCTTGACCCTGGAGGACTGGGACCGGCTGGGCCGGGACGTCCCCATGGTGCTCGATCTCATGCCCTCGGGACGATTCCTGATGGAAGACTTCGCGTATGCGGGGGGACTGCAACCCATCATTCGCCGCCTCTCCGAGGCGCGAATGATCCATCGCGACGCGCTGACAGTGAACGGCAAAACGCTCTGGGAAAACGCAGCGAACGCGGAAGTCTATAACGCCGAGGTGATTCGCCCCATCGATTCCCCTCTCACTTCCAGCGGCGGCATTGCGGTCTTGAAAGGCAATCTCGCGCCGAACGGCGCCGTGATCAAACCCTCGGCGGCGACCCCGGCGCTCATGAAGCACACTGGACGCGCGGTGGTGTTCGAGGATATCGAGGACTATCGGACTCGCATCGACGATCCCTCGCTCGACATCGATGAAACCTGCGTGATGGTGCTCAAGAACTGCGGACCGCGCGGCTACCCCGGCATGGCCGAGGTGGGCAACATGAGCTTGCCGAAAAAAATCCTCGCCCGCGGGATCACCGACATGGTGCGCATTTCCGATGCGCGCATGAGCGGCACGGCGTATGGCACGGTGGTGCTGCATGTCGCTCCCGAAGCCGCCGTCGGCGGTCCTCTTGCGCTGGTCCGCAACGGCGACCTCATCTCTTTGAACGTCGAAGAACGAACCCTGGACTTACGGGTCGAGGAAGCCGAATTGGTGCGGCGTCGCGCGCAATGGCAAGCGCCGCTGAGCACCGCCCTGCCCGGGTATCAGACTCTGCATGTCGAACATACGCTGCAGGCGGATCGGGGCTGCGACCTCGATTTTCTGGTCGGCCGCCGTGCGGCCGGTATTCCGCGCGAGTCGCATTGATCAGACGCATCGGGACCTTACTCTTTTGCGCTGGGTAGCCAATGGCCAAGCTAAAGCTATACCGTTCTCGCATCGCATCGGCATGACGTTAACCTTCCTTCCCCCGCGGTTCATCGACACAAACCTGCCGGTCCAAGTCGAGGCCATAGGCGAGCCGGAATCGCCTGAGTCCCATCGCCGCGCTGTGTTACGATAGTCGGCTGAGAGCGGCGAACTGGCCGCTGGTTGGCATATGGCGGATGAGATCTTGGTGAACGCGAACGACTCCCTGGCCCTCTTTGCCGGCAACGCCAATCCTGCGCTGGCGCAAGATATCGCGCGCCACCTGGGCACGCCGCTTGGCCGCGCCTATGTGGGCCGTTTCAGCGATGGCGAAGTCAACATCGAGATCATGGAGAATGTGCGCGGGCGCGACGTCTTCATCGTGCAGCCGACTTCCCCACCGGCCAACGACCATCTCATTGAGCTGCTGGTCATGGTCGATGCCTGTCGGCGAGCCTCCGCGGCGCGTATCACGGCAGTGGTACCGTATTTCGGCTACGCGCGCCAGGATCGCCGCCCGCGCGCCACCCGCACGGCCATCACGGCGAAGCTGGTCGCCAATATGCTCTCGAGCGCCGGGGTCAATCGCCTGCTGACCATCGATCTGCACGCCGAGCAGATTCAGGGATTCTTCGACATTCCCGTCGATAATGTGTACGGCTCTCCGGTATTGCTCGGCGATGCGTGGAAACAGCGCCACGCCAACATGGTGGTGGTCTCGCCCGACGTCGGCGGTGTGGTGCGAGCCCGTGCGCTCGCCAAGCGTCTCGACGATGCGGATCTCGCCATCATCGACAAGCGCCGTCCGCGGCCCAATGAATCCAAGGTGATGAATATCATCGGCGAGGTTAAAGACAAGACCTGCGTACTGGTGGATGACATGGTCGACACGGCGGGCACGCTCTGCCAGGGCGCCCAGGCGCTTAAGGATGAGGGCGCCGCCAAGGTTATTGCCTACATCACTCATGCCGTGCTCTCGGGCAATGCAGTGGAGCGGATCGCAAAATCGGCGCTGGATGAGCTGGTCGTCACCGACACGATTCCGCTCTCCGCAGCGGCCGAAGCCTGCGGGCGCATCCGGCGCCTCTCGGTCGCGGGATTGTTGGCGGAGACCATCCGCCGCATCCGCGATGAGGAGTCTGTGAGCTCGCTGTACGTGGACTAGTTTTTTCGATAGGCGTGCCTTGCTGGTCGCGGCAGGCGCTTCGTTCAACTTTGAGGAGACAACATGCGTATTTCATTCACCATCGGTGCGGACTTCCGCGAGATGCAAGGCAAAGGTGCGAGCCGCCGCCTGCGTCACACGGGCAAGGTGCCGGCCATCCTGTACGGCGGCGCGGAGTCGCCGCGGGCGCTGATCCTCGATCAGCAGAATCTGCTCACCATGATCGACGACGAGCGCTTCTACTCGTCCATCGTGCAGCTGAAGGTGGGCGGGGAGATGCAGCCCGCCATCATCAAGGATATTCAAATGCACCCGGCGCGCAATGTCGTGGTGCACGTGGACCTGCAGCGGGTCGTGGAGAACGAGAGTATCCGTATCCACCTGCCCATCCACTTCAAGGGCGCGAGCATCTCCCCGGGCGTCAAGACCCAGGGTGGCGTGGTCTCGCACCGCCTGTCGGATATCGAGGTGAGCTGTCTGCCGAAGGACCTGCCGGAATTCCTCGAGATTGACATGTCGCAGATGAATCTCAACGAGACCAAGTTCCTGGCGGACATCCCCCTGCCGAGCGGTGTCACGATCCCGGCATTGAGCCAGGGGCGCAATCTGCCGGTGGTCTCGATCCACAGTCCGCGCGCCGAGGAGCCAGAGCCCGTGGCGGAGGCGGCAGCCGCCGCGCCCGCCGAAGGCGCTGCAGCGGCACCGGCGGCCGGAGCGACGCCTGCAGCCGCGGGCGAGGCCAAGAAGGACGAGAAGAAGGACGCCGCTGCCGCACCCAAGAAAGAGGGCGGCAAGAAGTAGCCGCGGTGGCCGCGCAGGCACTGCGACTCGTCGTCGGGCTTGGCAATCCCGGCGACGAGTATGCGCGCACGCGGCACAATGCCGGCTTCTGGCTGATCGATGAGCTGGCGCGGCGTCATGGCGGCACCTTCCGCAACGAGCCGCGGCACCAGGGCGAGATGGCGCGGGTGCAGGTGGGCTCCACGGACCTGTGGCTGCTGAAGCCCATGACCTTCATGAATCGTAGCGGCGCGGCGGCGCAAAGCGTGGCGGCCTTCTACAAGATCGCCGTGGATGAGGTGCTGGTGGCCTATGACGAGCTCGATTTCCCGCCCGGCACCGTGCGCCTGAAGCAGGGCGGCGGCGCGGCGGGACACAATGGGGTGAGCGATATCATGGCGCTGCTGGGGGAGAATTTCTGGCGCCTGCGCATCGGTATCGGCCGCCCGCCCGGCAAGGGCATCGAGCACGTGCTGTCGCGGCCTTCAGCGGAGGATGAGAATTTGATCCGTCAATCATTGAGCGCGGCGGCGGATGCGCTGCCGGTGCTCCTCGAGCAGGGACCGCAGGCGGCCAGAACTAAGTTGCATACCCAATGCCCATAAGATGCGGAATCGTCGGACTGCCGAATGTCGGCAAGTCCACTTTGTTCAATGCGCTGACACGCGCGCAGATCGCGGCGGAGAACTATCCTTTCTGCACCATCGATCCCAATGTGGGCGTGGTGCCGGTGCCGGACCCGCGCCTGCTTAAGTTGGCGGCCATTGCCAAGCCCGAGAAGATATTGCCGACCACTGTTGAATTCGTCGATATCGCCGGCCTGGTCGCCGGCGCCTCACAGGGTGAGGGGCTGGGAAACAAATTCCTGGCCCACATTCGCGAGGTGGACGCCATCGCCCACGTGGTACGGTGCTTCGAGAACGCCGACGTCGTGCATGTGGCCGGCAAGATCGATCCGCTCGCCGACATTGACATCATCGACACGGAGCTTGCCCTTGCCGATCTTGCGTCGGTGGATAAGGCCGCGGACCGCGCAGCCAAAGCCGTCAAAAGCGGCGATAAGGAAGCGCCGCGCCGGCTCGCGCTGTTTGAGCGTGTGAAGACACAGCTCAATGCCGCCAAACCGGTGCGCGCGCTCGCCTTGACGGAAGAGGAGCGCCGGGAGCTGAAGGATTTGCATCTGCTGACCGCCAAGCCGGTGATGTATGTCGCCAATGTGATGGAGAGCGGGTTTACGGGCAACCCACATCTTGCGGCGGTGCAGCAGCGTGCGAAAGAGGAAGGCGCGGCGGTGGTGGCGGTGTGCGCGGCTATCGAAGCCGAGATCGCGCAGCTCGATGAGGGCGATCGGGCGGCTTTCCTTCAGGAGCTGGGACTGTCCGAGCCGGGGCTCGACCGGGTGATCCGCGCCGCTTATTCGCTGCTCGGGTTGCAGACTTTCTTCACGGCGGGACCGAAGGAGGTGCGCGCCTGGACTGTGAGGGCGGGCTCGACCGCGCCGCAGGCGGCGGGGGTCATTCATACGGATTTCGAGCGCGGTTTCATTCGTGCCGAGGTCATCGGCTTTGCCGACTACTTGGCCGGTAAAGGTGAAGCTGGCGCTCGGGAGAGCGGCAAACTGCGGCTGGAAGGCAAGGAATATGTAGTGCGCGAGGGGGATGTGATGCACTTCAGATTCAATGTTTGAGATGAATTTCACATAAAAACATTCCCATTTGCAGGCAACTCGGAGATACTCGCCCCCTCTCCCCGGGATAAGGGAGTGGGGAATGGATCCAGAATTAAAAATACTCGTTGTTGAAGACGCACCCACGGACGCCGAGCTGGAGATACGGCGCATCAAGGCGGCAGGCATGCCCTGTACGTGGCGGCGTGTGGAAACCGAGCAGGATTTCCGCAGCGCGCTCGACGAATTCAACCCGCGACTCATCATCTCCGATTTCAGTCTGCCGCAGTTCAGCGGCGCGAGCGCGCTCGCCATCGCCGCGGCCGAGGCCCCCGAAGTGCCTTTCATCTTCGTCTCCGGCACCATCGGTGAGGATCGGGCCATCGAGGCTTTGAAGCAGGGCGCCACCGATTACGTGCTCAAAACCAATCTGGCGAGGCTGGGACCGGCGGTGCGGCGTGCGTTGGACGAGGCAGCCACTCACGCCGCGCGGCGCAAGGCCGAGAAGCATATCCGGCATCTCACCTATTTCGACCCGCTGACCGGGCTCGCCAAACGCGCGCTCTTTTGCGAGCGCATCACTCAGCAGCTGGCCGAGTGGCGCGACGCGGCCGTGGTGGTGTTCGACGTCGAGCGGTTGAGCGTGGTCAACGACTCGCTGGGCCGTTACACCGGAGACCTGCTGCTGCAGGGGATCGCGGACCGCCTGCGCGGTCATTTTCCCGACCCGCACGACCTCGCTCATCTGGAAGGCGGTACTTTTGCCGCTCTGATGCCGTGCTCGGATGCGGCCGATCCCTCGCTGCAATTGCTGCATCGCCGCATCGCCGCCGTTTTCGGCGATCCGCTGTCGGTGGCCGGCCAGGACATTCCGGTATTCGTCAAATGCGGTCTCGCGCCGCTCGATGAGGCGGCCGATGCCGAGTCTCTGCTGCAGAATGCCGAAGCCGCGCTGCACCAGGCAAAAACCTCCGGCGTGCGCCACCTGCGTCACCGCCCCGAGATGCATTCGCAGATGGCGCAGCGTTTCGCGCTGGAGCACCGGTTGCGCCACGCGGTGGACCGCAATCAGTTCCGTCTGCACTACCAGCCGCAGATCGAGCGCGAGACCGGCCGGGTGACCGGGGCCGAAGCGCTGTTACGCTGGATGGATCCGGAGCGGGGCTTGGTGTCACCTGCGGGGTTTTTGAGCGTGCTGGAAGCCACCGGTCTCATCGTGCCCGTGGGCGAGTGGGTGCTGCAGAAGGCAGCGGAGGATTGCCGGCGCTGGCAGCGCGGGGGTTTCCCGGAGCTGCGGGTGGCGGTGAACGTCTCGCCGCTACAGTTGAACCGCAGCGATTTCGGCGAGCGCTTCCTGGCGCTGGCGGGCTTCAGCTCCACCGGCTCCTGCCGCCTCGACTTGGAGGTCACGGAGGAAACCGTGGTCGAGGATGCGGATTCATCCACCCAGACGCTGCGGATTCTGCGCTGCGAGGGCGCGCGAGTGGCCATCGATGACTTCGGCACCGGCTATTCCTCGCTGTCGCGGCTGTCGCAGCTGCCGGTGGATGTGCTCAAGATCGACTCGTCCTTCGTGCAGCGGCTGAGTCACGATCCGGCGAGCCATGCAGTGATCTCGACCATCGTGGCGCTGGCACACTCGCTCGGCCTCGGCACCATCGCCGAGGGGGTCGAGACCGCGGAGCAGCTGCAGATTCTCGAGACGCTGGGCTGCGCGGAGCTGCAGGGCTACCTGCACAGCCGCCCGGTACCCGCGGAGGAGTTTGAGCTGCTGCTGGCCGCGGACCTGCGCCGCGCCGGCTGACTTCAGTCGCGGCGAGGCGGCGGCAGGGGCTGCCGGCAACAGGGGCACAGCACCGCTTTCTCCTTCGTGCCGCGGGCGAAAGTGCCGCTGCCGCGGCGCCGCACAATCCGGCCTTCGCGTTCGAGCTGGGCCAGAGCGCGCCGTACCGTGGTGCGCGACACGCGATAGCGATCGACCAGCTCGGGCTCGCTTGGCAGCGGACGGTTCGGCTTGAGGCCCCCCAGCGCGAGCTCCCGCGCGAGTAGGGTGTAGAGCTGCAGATAACGAGTGACGCCGTTACGCGAGACTTTAGAAAGTGCGAATTTTTTGCGATGCATCGTGTTCTAGAGACCCCGCCGGTATCGTCCGGCAGCGACGGAGCATGCCTGCAAGCGCGTGGGTGTACCTATAAGGAGTCTCCGCAAGCGGACATTACTGGCCGTCGGCTCCCTTGTCTACCGCGGCGGCGGTGAAATGGGCATTTCCCGATACAGGTCACGCTCCATCGCGGTTTTTACGCATGGTGCCGAGCGTGCTGCCGCGGGAAATTGAGGTTGCCACAGTGCTTTCACCCATCGCGGAGGTCCGCCCGTGACCTGCGAAGGGCTGGCCTATCCGATATTGCGATGGCAAGCTCGGATAATGACGACTCCAGGCATCCTTCGCGCCCGCGACTACCTCACCACACCCTGGAAAAACGGCGGCGGTGTCACCCGCGAGATTCTCGCCTTTCCGCCCGGCTGCGACCTCGATACTTTCGGTTGGCGGATCAGCACCGCGGAGGTGAGCCGTGGCGGTCCCTTCTCGGTCTTTCCCGGCGTGGACCGGAAACTCATGGTGATCCAGGGGCGCCTGCGACTTTCAGTGGGCGGCGAGCGCGATAGCGAGCTCTCGGGTGATTCTTCCGCCGCGAGCTTTTCGGGGGATGTCGCGACCAGCGCCGAGCCCCTCGCAGGGCCGGTAATCGACCTCAATGTGATGACCCGGCGGGGGCAGTTCACTTCACGGATAACGCGCCACGAGGTGAATGGCTCGATGATTGTGCAGACGGCTTCGGTCACCGCTGTGGTGGTGGCGCTGGCGCCAGTGGTGGTGTCGGAGGAGGGGATGATCCACGAGCTTTCAGAATGGGATGCGCTAGTCCTCGGGATGTCGCGCGAGCGCTGTCTTTCGCTGCGGGGTCAGGGCGCAGGTCTGGTGCTGATTGAGATTGCCAGTGTCGAGGGTCTCGCAAGTCACTGATCCGTCTGGCATTGGCGAGCCTTTCAGATTCAACTTGTTTCCTTACGATTCAATCAGTTAGGATGCGCGCCCTTCCGCGGAAAGGTAGCTCAGCTGGTTAGAGCACGGCACTCATAATGCCGGGGTCGAGGGTTCGAGTCCCTCCCTTTCCACCATTATATCCCGCCCCGCTAGGTGCATCCACGCAGCAGATAAATCAGCAGCAGCACCGGAATCGGCACGCCGAGCAGCCATAGCAGAATGTAGCCGGCTGCGCCCTTTTGGGATCTCAATAGATTCCGATAATGAGTGATCATGATGTCCCCTCGGCTGAAGAATGGATGATCAGTCGTAAACCCGATGCAGATGACCGGCGCCGATCCAGCCGCCCAGCGCCGCGGTGAACGCGCCGGCTACGCTGCCGAAGAACAGCGCCCAAAGTGCGGCGGCCGCCATGGGGCTGTGCAGCATCGCCGGGTTGCCGTGCAGCAGCGACAGGCCGCCCTGCAGATTGCTGACAAAGCCCAGCGTCAGCAGTACCGCGCCGATGGTGGTGCTGAGTCCCCACACGGTGATGCCGTTGAGCACGCCGAAAACCTGCTGCGCCTTTCCGTCGATCCAGCTGGCGAAAAGACCGCCCATGAAGAGCGATACCGCGGAAATGAGCACCAGCCAGGTGCGCATACCGATTCCCCAGGCCTTGGCGGCAGGATCGGCAAGGGTGCTGTCGACGGAGCTGTAGCCCACGGCCAGACCGAGCACGTAAAGCAGCCAGGCGACGCCGGTTGCGATCACCCAGCCGCCCAGCACGGCCGACCAGTTGAGGGGGTGGCTGCGGTAGACGGTCACGGGTCCGGCTTTACTGATGATTTCCACGGCATTTCCCCTGTTTTTGTTCGATGAGGGGAAGACAGCAAGAACCGAGCCTGCGCCCTTATCCGCTGCGGAGAGCCATTCAGCTATCGATCAGCTAGCCAGGAGCACACTGGCCCCGCACTGAATGAGGAGAGTCCAGATGAAACCTCTTGCTGCGACACTGATGGCTTTATCGGTCCTGGGTCTGTCCACCGCGATGGCTCACGATCACGACCGTGGCCGCGCGGATCGGCCGGTATGGGCTCATGAGCACCGCGATTCGGGCAACCATGCCAGCTACGACCGTCACCGATACGACCGCGACGGGCAGCGCTGGGATTGGCGCAATGACCGCCGCGATTGGCGTGACGATCATTATGGACACTATGAGCGCTTTTATGGCGGCGAGTACCGCCGGCCCTGGGGCTATCGCGACTATTCCTGGCGGCGGGGCGAGCGCTTGCCGACGGCATACTACGCGCGGCCCTATGTGCTTGGAAATTACGGCTATTACCGGCTGCGTCCGCCGCCCTACGGCTGTCACTGGGTGCGGGTGAACCACGATGTGGTGCTGACGGCAATTGCGACCGGTGTCGTTCTCGAGGTTATGCACGACTACTTCTGGTAGCGGAAGTTTTCCAGGCATCACACCGGCCTGTTCCTGCTTCCCATAGAGCGCATTTTCAAGCTCGCGGATTTGAAGCGGGGCAGGCCGGTGCGAAGCCGGGCTCAGTGGGCGATAATGCGCTGTGCCCGAGATACCCAGAGTCGTGATCGTCGGCTGCGGCTTCGGCGGCTTGTTTGCCGCACGGGCTCTGCGGCAGGCGCCAGTGACGCTCACGGTGATCGATCGCAACAACTATCACCTGTTCCAGCCACTGCTTTACCAGGTGGCTTCGGCGGCGCTGGCGCCGGCCGACATCGCGCAGCCCATCCGCACCATTCTGCGCGGCCAGCGCAACGCGTTCGTCATGCTAGGCGAGGTCGGCCGAGTCAGCTTGCACGACAATTCCCTGAGTGTGGGCACAGCCCGTGTCCCTTACGACTATCTCATCTTGGCGCCCGGTGCCGTGGACAATTACTTCGGCCACGGCGAATGGAGCCGCTACGCTCCGGGCATGAAAGAGGTGGACGATGCGACGTTCATCCGCTCGCGGCTGCTGCGCTCGTTCGAGCAGGCGGAAATAGAGCCCGATGAGCGGGAGCGTGAGGCGCACCTGTCCTTCGTCATTATCGGCGGCGGCCCGACGGGGGTCGAGCTCGCCGGGGCGATCAAGGAGCTTGCGGTGGATGTGATTCCGCGCGACTTCCGCGTGGCGGATACGCGTCGCGCGCATGTGATTCTGATCGAGGCGGGTCCACGGCTGCTGCCGGCGCTGCACCCTGACTCATCGCAGCGCGCGCTGCGGCAGCTGCAGGGGCTGGGTGTCGAGGTGCGCCTGGGCTCACCGGTGACGGAGGTGTTCGCGGACGGGGTTGCGGCCGGCGGTGAGCGGTTGCGCAGTTACAATGTGATCTGGGCCGCGGGCGTGTGGGCCTCACCGCTCACTCAGACTCTGGGCGCGGAGCTGGGACCGGGCGGACGGGTGAAGGTATTGCCGGATTGCTCGCTGCCAGGCCACCCTAATGTGTTTGTCATCGGCGATGCGGCCTATCTTGTGGACTCGAAGACCGGGCAGCCGGTGCCCGGCGTGTCGCAGGGCGCTTTGCAGATGGGGCGCTACGCGGCGCGCGTAATTGGGGAAGACCTCCGCCAGCGGCGGCAGCTGCGGCAGCAGGGATTCCACTATGTGGACTTCGGGTCCATGGCCACGATAGGCAAGTCGCGTGCGGTGGTGGAGATCGGCCCGCTGCGCTTCGGCGGATTCTTAGCCTGGCTCGCCTGGATGGGGCTGCACATCACTGTGCTGATCGGCTTCCGCAACCGTCTGGCGGTGCTCGTCTCCTGGATCTACAGCTATGTTTTTTTCCGGCGCGGCTCGCGTCTGATCACGCGTTCTGCGCGCTCAGACGAAGCTCCAACCACTTCTTGATGCGCCGCGCGTCGGCCACGCGTGTGTACTTGCCCGCCGAGTTGAGCAGCACGATCACCACCGTGCGGCCTTCGATCACCGCCTGCATCACCAGGCACTTGCCCGCTTCGGTGATATAGCCGGTCTTCTGCACCATGATCTTCCAGGTGGGATTGCCGACCAGCGCATTGGTATTGTGGAATTCCATCATCCGCCGCCCGACCCGCACGGCGTATTTCCTGTCCGTGGAGTACTCGCTGATGGTGGGGTTGCGCGAGGCGGCGCGCACGAGCTTGGTCAGGTCCTGGGGGCTGGCGACATTCTGGCTGGAGAGGCCCGCGGGATCGACGAAGTGGGCGCTGCGCATGCCGAGCTCCCGCGCCTTGGCGTTCATGGCCGGAACGAAGGCGGCGAGTCCGCCGGGATAGGAGCGGCCCAGGGCGTGCGCGGCGCGGTTCTCGGAGGACATGAGGGCCAGGCGGATGGCCTCGCCGCGGCTGAGCTGGGTACCCACTGCCAGGCGCGAGTACGCGCCCTTGCCGCGGGCCCGGTCGTCATCGGTGATCTGGATGGTCTCATCCAGCGGCTGCCTGGCGTCCAGCACCACGAGGGCGGTCACCAGTTTGGTGATGGAGGCAATGGGCTGCGCCTGGTCGGCATGCCGGGAATACAGAATTGCGGAGCGCGTCTCATCCAGCACCAGCACGGAATTGGAACGCACGCCGGGATCGTTCTGCGGCTTGTGGGCAGTGCCGGCATAAGCGGCCGGAAGGGCGAGAAGGAGCGCCGTGGCGAGCAGGGTTTTCATCGGTCGGTATCTTATTGCTTTGCTGCCTCGATGTCTTTAGCGCCGCCATCGGTATTTTCATCTGGACTGCACCGCGTCACAAATCCACGGGTGCGGATGGGGGGATGGGCTCGAGGAGCACGTAGCCCGAGAGCTTGCGCATCAGCTCCTTGCGCTCCCGTGGGATGACGGGATTTAAGACGCGGGTGGCGATCCAGGCGGGCCGCCAGCGGATCGCGGAACAGGGCATGGCGCCGCTGCGTCTCAACCGCCCGGTGATGCGCAATGCAGAAAGCGGTGTCGGAAACGTCGCCGATTGGTGAGGCTGAGCTGACAGCGTCCATGTGGCGTACTATCCGCCATCGGGTCGCGGAGTCAAAGTGACATGCTGGAAATGCTCATCAAGCAGCGCCGCAAGGACCTGGGCGGATTCGAGGTGGGTCGGGTGCTGCCCCATGCGCAGCGGCGCATGGTCGGGCCGTTCGTGTTCTTCGACCACATGGGACCGGTGGATTTCCCGCGGGGCATCCCGCGCTCGGTGGATGTGCGGCCGCATCCGCACATCGGACTGTCGACGGTCACGTATCTTTTCGAAGGTGAGATCACTCACCGCGACAGCTTAGGCACGGAACAAGCCATCCGCGCCGGCGAGGTCAACTGGATGACCGCCGGAAGCGGCATCACGCATTCGGAGCGGTTCGAGCGGGCGCGGGCACAGGGTGGGCGGATGCATGGCATCCAGGCGTGGGTGGCGTTGCCGAAGGAATTTGAGGAAATGGATCCGGCGTTCTCCCATCACGCGGCCGCGGATCTGCCGACCTACGAGAGCGGCGGGCTATGGGCGCGCCTTGTCGCGGGTGAAGCCTTCGGCGCGAAGGCACAGGTCAAAATAACCTCGCCGCTTTTTTACGTGCACTGGCAGCTGAGCTCAGGCGCAACCGCACAGCTGCCTGCAGAATATTCCGAGAGAGCCGCCTACATCGCTGGGGGCGCCGTCGAGGTGGAGGGGGGACGTTACGAGCCGGGGGATCTGCTGGTGTTCAAGGCCGGCCAGCCGGTGCTGTTTACGGCGCTGACGCCTTCGACTGTGATGCTGCTCGGCGGGGAGCCGGTGGGCGAGCGTTTCGTCGAATGGAATTTCGTATCTTCATCGAAGGCGCGCATCGAGCAGGCCAAGGCGGATTGGCGCGCGGGGCGCATGAAGCTGCCGGACTTCGACAACCAGGAGTTCATTCCCTTGCCACCCGATCCGCCGCCGGCGAATCCCATGTCGTGAGGACTCAGGAGGGGGCCGGTGTCTTGCACTCCTGAATGAAAGTCGAAAACCCTTTCAGAAGCGAGGTGAGCTGGGCGTGCACCTTCGCATCGGTCAGGCTGCCGGTCTGGTCGAAGACCTGCCCGGCGCGCGCCACCATGAGGCTGGCGCCAAACCAGGGACGCAGTCCCAGCTTGCGCAGCACGATGAGCCAGGCTTGTTGCGACAGCACGGTGCCGTAAGGGCCGGCGCTGGCGCCCATGAGCCCCACCGGGCGGTCGCCGAATACCCGCTTGATGTCAGCTGGAGGCCGGCTCAGCCAGTCGATGGCGTTTTTGAACACGCCGGGCAATGACCCGTTGTACTCCGGCGTCACAAGCAGCAGCCCGTCGTTGGCGACGATCCGCTCTTTAAGCACCTGAACCGCGGGGGGAAAGCTGCGTTCCTCGAGATCGGCATCGTAAAGTGGGATGTCGCGGATCGAGCCGACCTCGATTTGCAAGCCCTCGGGCGCAAGCTCCACCGCCGCACGCAATAGTGCGCTGTTGTACGACTTGGCTCGCAGGCTCCCCGAGAGACCCAACATTTTGATCATACGGCCGATTCTGCCTTAAAACTTGGCAGGGAACGCAGACCCCTGCTGCCGCGTTATTGAAGGGAGATCATTTATAGGAGACGGCAATGGATGAGAATCGAGTCAAGGGTGCGGTCAAGACCAAGATTGGTGAGGTCAAAGAGGCGGTGGGCAAGGCGCTGGGCGATCAGAAACTCAAGCGTGAAGGTCAGGCCGACAAGGTGGGCGGCAAGGTCCAAAACGCGGTCGGCGGCATCAAGGATGCGCTGCGCGGCGAACGTGACGAACGTGACGAGCGGCGCTAGAGCAGGCACACAACGGCCCTCCGTGGCTGCGCCCCAGGGCGCGCCGCGGGAGCCGGTGCCCGGGACTGCGCCGATCAAGGAGGCTAATCCACCGGAGGCGCAGGGCGGCAATCAGCCGAATGAGGTTCCGAAGGTGGGCTCACGGGACGCACCAGGCGGCTAATTCATAGGCGGGAACGATGGGTATTCTCAAAGCGATCGGCGCGGTACTGATCATTGTCTGGCTGGTGCTGTGGCTGGCGGTGAAGATCACCTTTGCCGCAGTCCATCTCCTCCTGCTTGTGGGTCTGGCCATGCTGGTGTATGGCTTTGCCAAGTCAAGAGCCTCGTAGCCGTGGTACCTCACCAGATCTTGCAGACATCCTGGTTTTTTGGGCCAGCTTCTGTCCTGCCTTGCACTGAAAAGCCTGAGCGAACTGCGGCATGTTATTCTGGTCGGCCTTTCCGACCGTTATCCCCCGAATGCTGTCCACCTCCAACGTCGCCGTCCAGTTCGGCGCCAAGCCTCTATTTGAGCAAGTCACGGTCAAGTTCGCAGGCGGCAACCGCTATGGCCTGATCGGGGCGAACGGCTGCGGCAAGTCCACGCTGATGAAGGTGCTGGGCGGTGAGCTCGAGCAGAGCTCCGGGGATGTGATGCTGCAGTCGGGCATGCGCCTCGGCAAGCTCAACCAGAACCAGTTCGCCTATGAGGATGAGCGGGTGCTCGATGTGGTGATGCAGGGCCACGTGGAGATGTGGCAGGCCATGCAGCTGCGCGATCGGATCTATGCCAATCCCGGGTCCACCGATGCAGACTATATGCGTGCCGCCGAGCTCGAAGAGAAGTTCGCCGGATACGGCGGCTACGATGCCGAGGCGCGGGCCGGCAGCATCTTGAGCGATGCGGGCATTTCCGAAGCGCTGCACACACTGCCGATGCGCGAGGTGGCGCCGGGCCTGAAGCTGCGGGTGCTGCTGGCGCAGGCGCTCTTCTCCAAGCCCGATGTCCTACTGCTCGATGAGCCTACCAACAACCTCGACATCCACTCCATCCGCTGGCTCGAAGGCGTGCTCAACGACTATGACGCCACCATGATCATCATCAGCCACGACCGGCACTTCCTCAACCAAGTGTGCACCCACATCGCGGACCTCGATTACCAGCAGCTCAAGATCTATCCCGGCAACTACGATGACTTCATGCTGGCCTCGGTGCAGGCGCGCGAGCGGGTGGAGGCGGCGAACGCCAAGGCCCGGGACAAAATCTCGGACCTGCAGGAGTTCGTGCGACGCTTCTCCGCCAATGCCTCCAAGGCGCGCCAGGCCACCTCGCGCCGCAAGCAGCTCGAGAAGATCAAGATCGAGGAGATCAGGCCCTCATCGCGGCAGAATCCCTACATCCGATTCGAGCAGGCGAAGAAGCTGTACCGCTCGGCGGTCACGGTGGAAGGGCTGACCTTCCGCTATCCGAATTCCGACGCCGATGTGCTGAGCCAGGTGAGCTTCGGAGTCGAAGCCGGTGAGCGCATCGCCATCATCGGTCCCAACGGCATCGGCAAGACCACCTTGATGCGCTGCCTGGCCGGGGAGCTCGCACCCACTCGGGGCCGCATCGAATGGGTGGAGAACGCTCAAGCCGGCTACCTGCCCCAGGATCCGCAGGCCGAGTTTGCCGCCGAGGTCGACCTTTTCACCTGGATGTCCGACTGGACGGGCCGTGCGGATGATGAGCAGATCGTGCGCGGCACACTGGGGCGGCTGCTGTTCTCGGGCGATGAGATCAAAAAATACGTCAGGGTGCTCTCGGGTGGTGAGAAAAACCGCATGCTGTACGGCAAGCTGATGCTGACCCGGCCCAATGTGCTGCTGATGGATGAGCCCACCAATCACATGGACATGGAGACCATCGAGTCGCTGCAGATCGGTCTTGAGAAATATGCTGGCACGCTGATCTTTGTCTCGCACGACCGGGAGTTCGTGAGCAGTCTTGCCACGCGCATCATCGAGCTGCGCCCGGGCGGTGGCATCGCCGATTTCAGCGGCACTTTCGATGAGTACCTCAGGGCGCAGGAAGCCGCGGCGGGAGGCCAAGGCCGCTAGTCAGGGCGATTCGCTCTTGCGATCCGTGGCGCGCCGTCCATGCGTGGGCGGCACGAGGTCGAGTCGCGCCATGTCCCGCGGGATCACCAGCAGCGATGCCCAGCCATCCTGCGCTCCTTCCGGCACCCAAAGCTGCGTTTTCCCATCGAAGCGTGCCACCACCTTGCCGCAGGCTTCGGCGCAGCCCTCCGCCACGTGGAATCCCTCGAGCGGCCCGAAAGCCGAGGAGGCGCGTCCCGCGTTGTCCTCGAAATAGATCATCACCGGGTCGGTCCACTCCGCGCGGGTGAATTCGCCGTCCATTAGTGTCCAATGGCCCTGGTACGTCGCGACAGGCTCGTTTTTCGGCCCGCGGCACAGCACCGCGCCAATGATCCGAAAGTACGGTCCCGGCTCGATGCTGCCCGCCGATCCCTGTCCGGGGGTGTGGAAACGCAGGTGAAGCATGGATGACAAGTCTAGCAGGCTTAGTTGACCGCGCGCCTGCGCCCCGGCAGCATCGCGGCGCGTCCCGATCCTCAAGGCACCGTTGCAGTGGCACGCGAACTGACCGTCCGACACTTCCGCCAGATCGTGGTCTGGCCCATACAGCTGATGCCGCTCAAGCCCGGACAGCAGGTGCAGCGTCATTGGGAGGCCCTGGCCGGCATGCGCATCGGCAATCCCTGGCGCGAGGTGAACGATGAGTTCGGCGGCGACCCCGGCGACTTCCACGAGCGGCACTACAAGGAATTCGTCACTTTCCTGCCCTATGTGCAGCGCTTCCTGTATGGCGCCGCCGCCGGCCAGGAGTCTGCGCTGGGCGTCGATGAGCCCAGCCTGAGGGTGTTCCGGCGCGACGATGTGGCGCGCGTCCGGGTGACCTATGCGCCCGGGGAGCCGCCGCAGGAATTCGAAATCGCGCACGTCGACCTCTATTTCTTCCTCGATGCGGACATTGCGCTGCTGGCCTTCGAGATGTACGCCAACGACATCCCGCTCGAGCGGGCGCAGGATACGCTGTTCCGCTTCGGCCGCGCCTATCCTGCCTATTGGGAGAAGAGCGGGGCGGGAGGCAACTGCCCGCACGCCGTGGAGTGGCTGGGGGGCGGTGGGGAGGTGCTCGCCACTTCGGACTTTGCCTCGCGCGCCAAGTACCTGTCCTTCGTGGCGCGCTACCGCTCGCCCTGCATCGCCGACCACTGGGAGCATCTGCTCAAGCCGCTGGCGTTGGAGTATCCGGGTCAGAGCGCCACGCTGCGCTACCGGCAGCTCGAGTACTACCGCATGCCCTTCATGTGCTATCTCGCGGTGGACGATCCCGAGCAGCTGACGCGGGCGGATTTCGTGCGCTTAGGGCTGGTCACGCGCCCCGGCGAGCCGGACACGCTGCCTTACTCGCCCATGACGCTCGCCGACTTCGAGCGCGAATACTGCGATGACCGTTTTTGGGGCCGAAGTGGCGAGCGGTTCTCAGGCGACACGCGCTTTCTGGTGTCTGCCCATGCGTTCACCGTGGTCGGCCGGCACGACGATTATTTTTTCGCGGGTGAGGTGACGGGCCTGCTCGGCCAGTTCCGCCACCAGTACTTCCTGCTGTTCCTGATCGCGCATTTCCACAAGGCGGCGCTACTGTCCATGTCCGATGAGCTCGCGGTGGCGATGAACCGGCTCACGGTGGGCGAGATCGAGTCCGTCAAGCAGTTCAAGCGCACCATCCGCCAGATGATGGAGGTGTTCCTGCGCTTCACGCACCGCTACTGGTTCCACGAGGTGTCGAGCCAGACGCTGGCGCGTAGCGTGTTCGGCCGCCTGAGCCGGCACCTCGGCACGGATGAGATGTACCAGGAAGTGCGCAACGAGGTCACGGACATGAATGAGTACCTCGACTCGGACAGTGCGCGGCGCCAGGCCAACACTCTGCTGCGCCTGACGGTGGTCACCATCATCGGCCTGATCGGCACCATCGCCTCGGGACTGCTCGGCATGAACCTGATCAGCGCTGCTGACAGCAGCATCGGCACTCGTGTGATGATATTCCTCGTGACGCTGGCGATCACCCTGGCGCTCACCCTCGCCACCATGGCCCATTCCAAGCGGCTCGCCGACATCCTGGACGTGCTGTCAGATACGCGGATCGGCTGGCGAGAGAAGCTCGGCGCGGTGCGCCGCCGCTGGCGCAGCGGGATCTAGCGATCGGGAATTCTGCTAATCTCGGCCCCATGGTTCCGCGCATCATTCCCTTCTCGGCCCGTCTCGACCCTGACGTCTCGACCCCGCCACCCGACCGGCTCATCGAAGGCCGTCCGGAGCAGCGCGTCTGGAATTTTTTCACCGACAACAGCCAGCAGTTCTTCGCCGGCCGCTGGTCGAGCACACGCGGAAAGTGGCGGGTCCGTTACACCGAGAACGAGATGTGCCTGATCACGGCGGGCAAGGTGCAGCTGGTAAGCGACGCCGGCTCGCGCCATATTTTCGGGCCGGGCGATGCCTTCGTGATCCCCTCGGGCTTTGCGGGCAGCTGGGAAGTGCTGGAGGACTGCATCAAGGTTTACGCCATATTTGAGTCGCGTGTGCCTTTACATAAACCTTCCGCGGAGTGATGTGATTCGAGGAACTGCGCACGCGCCCTTCAAGCGGCGCGTCCGGGTGGTTAAGGTAGCCCTCATGCAGCCTGCCGGCTGCGGGGTCGCACCAGTTCCATGTCTGTCTCGATGGGAAAATTGCGTGGCATCGTGCCACTCGGTGTCTGGCTGGCGCTCGCCTCCGCCACGATCCTGGCCGTCTTCCTGATCGGCAACTCGCTCGCGCAGAGGAGCACCCGCGTCACCACCGAGAACGTGAGCCGCATGGAGCATCGCTACGAGCCCTTGGTGCGTCTGTCCCGCGATCTCGAGTATGCCATCGGCGCGTTCGACCGTGCGGTGCTCGGAGGCTCGGGGGTCGATGAGGCGGCGCGGCAGCTGCTCGTCACGCTAGCTGAGTACCAGAGCATCGTGGTTGCAGAGAATCCCCTGCGCGGGCAGATCGCGGCCTTCCATCGCGACGGTCTGCTGCTGCTCGAGCGGCAGAAGGAGCGGCCGGTGGCCGTGACCGCCTACTGGTCGGCGATGAACCGACTGCGCGCGCGTATTCTCAACGCCGGCGGTGGGGGCGTACCCGTGGGGGACAAGGTGATGTTCGCGCGCGCTTCGCTCACCGAGCTGGCGCGTCTTGCGGCGGCGATGCGTGACAGCGCCGCGACTGAGCTCGCGCAGACAGACCCAGGTCTGGGCTCGCGTGCCGCGCAGGACGAGGCCGCTTTCCGCCATGTGCTGCACACTCACGAGGAGGAGCTCAAGCACTCCCCTGGCATCGCCTGGCTCGAGCTGACCCGCGACGATCTGGCGCAGGCCTCGCGGCAGCGCCGTGTGGTCGCGGGCCTCGATGCGGCTGCGGCAGCGAGCCGGCGGCAGTTCGATGAGTCGGCGGCGCGGCTGCAAGCTCAGGTGCACGCACAGCTTCAGCAGCCGGCATGGCAGGCGCTGCGCGAATCGGCGCGCGCCGCGCGGGTCACCGCGCAGGATGCGCAGCGGATGCTCTTCCGCATGGGCATCGCGGTGTTGCTGGTGGTGCTGGCTGTGTGTGCCGCGGCCGTGTACGGCGTGACCGCGCCGGTGCGGCGCCTGATTGCCGTCACGCGCCGGCTTGCCGCGGGCGCGTCGCACGTGCGTGTGCCGGCCGGTGGCGTGCGCGAGCTCAATGAGTTGGCACAGGCTTTCAATCACATGGCGGAGCAGCTCGCCGCCTCGCAACAGACGGTGCGCAGCTACCAGGCCAAGCTCGAAGATCGGGTTGCGGAGCGCACGCGCCAGCTACGCCATTTGGCGCACCACGATCCGCTCACCGAGCTGCCCAACCGCCGCCAGCTTTTTGACTATCTCAACGCCACGGTCGAGAGCGCGAGAACAGCGGGCCGCCTGCTCGGCGTGCTGTTCGTGGACCTCGACAATTTCAAGACCATCAACGACAGCCTCGGCCATGAGTATGGCGATGCGGTGCTGCGCTCGGTGTCCGCGCGCCTGCGCTCGCTGCTGGCCCCGGGCGATTTCATCGCGCGCTTCGGCGGCGATGAGTTCACGCTGGTATGGAGCGGGGAGTCTTCGGTGCAGGCCATCGAGACGCGGGTTGCCCGCGTCATCGCCGAATTCCAGAAGCCTTTGACCGCCGGCCAGCGCGATTTGCTGGTGGGGACCAGTGTCGGCGTGGCGATCTGTCCCGATCATGGCACCGACGCCGAGTCGCTGCTACGCGCCGCGGATGCGGCCTTATTCCGCGCGAAGGAGCTGGGTCGCAACCGTTTCTGTGTGCACAGCCCGGAGATGCTAGCTGCTGCCAGCAGCCGCTTCCGTACCGAGCAGGCCCTGCGCAAGGCGGTGGAGGGCGGCGAGCTCGAGCTGTATTTCCAGCCGGAGATCGACTTGGCGGGCGGCGGCACCGCGGTGGCAGAGGCGCTGCTGCGCTGGCGCCAGAGCGATGGCACGGTGTGGTCGGCGGGACAGTTCCTGTCCATCGCGGAGCAGTCCGGCCTGATCCTGGAGCTCAACGACTGGGTGCTGAGAGCGGCCGCGCAGACACTGCGCGAATGGCGGCGCGGCCCCTGGCCGCAGGCACGGATTGCGGTCAATGCCTCCTCGCAGCAATTCCTCACCGGGAATTTCGTCACCACCGTCGAGCAATTGCTGCGCGCGGCGCAGCTGCCGCCTGACTGTCTCGAAATCGAGCTGACGGAGACCGTGCTGCAGACCGGCGCGGTCACCATCGAGACGCTGCATGCGCTGCGCATGATGGGGGTGACGGTGGCGCTGGATGATTTCGGCACGGGTTACTCGTCCCTGACTTCCCTCGAGCAGCTGCCGCTCAACCGGGTGAAGCTTGACCGCAGTCTGATCGCGGACGTGGACACCAACCTGCGCGCGGCGGCGATCGCCCGCTCCATCGTGGGACTATGCCGCAGCCTGGGTCTTGCGGTGACGGCGGAGGGCGTGGAGCGTCCCGCACAACTGGCATTCTTGAGCGGCTGCGGTGACATGCAAGTGCAGGGTTATCTGATCGCGCGGCCCGCGCCGGCCGCGGAGCTGATTCGTACGGTGGCAAGCGGCTACCCGCACTTGGAACGCTTAAGCCCGCCGCTGGTCGAAAGACACTCCTCAGTCGGGGAATCGGGCGGCAAGGTGACGCTGTTCCGGCCCCGTGCGGGCTGATAACCTAAGATTATGCAGACCTTGCGAATGCTCCTGGCCCTTGCGGCCCTGGCCCCCATTGCCGCGCATGCGCAGGTTCACGCCTCGCTGGTGTCCGCGCAGCGCTCGGTGCAGCCGGGACAGCCGCTCACGGTGGCGTTGGTGCTGGAGCACGAGCCCCACTGGCATAGCTACTGGCTGAACGCCGGCACGGGCTATCCCACACGTCTCACTTGGGATCTGCCGCCGGGCTGGAGCGCGGGGGATATCCAATGGCCGACGCCGGGGCTGATCAAGGACTCACAGGGTAATGTGACCGGTCACGGCTACAGCGGTGTTCTCTATCTTCCGGTCACCCTCACGCCGCCTGCCGACGCACGGGTCGGAGCGCCGGTCGCGCTCAAAGCCGCGGCCAAGTGGCTGATGTGCGCCGATATCTGCGTGCCGGGCAAGGCGGATGTGGGATTGACGCTGCCGGTGTCGGCGGAGGCTCCCGCGCCTAACGCGGAGGTGAGCGCTGAGATCGCCAGAATGTCCATGCCGCAGGATGCGCAGGGCTGGAAGCTGGCGGCAGCCAAGGACGCCAAGCACGTCACGTTGCGCGTGGCGGGACCCGATGCGCTCGAGGATCCGCATTTTTTCGCTCAGGAAGAGTTCATTCAATACGACCAGCCGCAGACGGTGGCCGGCAATGACCATAAAACGACATTGACGCTGCCGCTGGCCGACGATGCGGAGCCGGTTCCGGACCGGCTTGTGGGGGTACTCGCCTATACCGACCGTAGCGGCAAATATCGCGGTTTGAAAGTGAATGTGCCTTTCACTTCGGCGGCCGCCGCGGCGGCCGTGGTGGGAGACGGCGACGGACCGCAGCGCGCGGGCGGCGGTGCGGCGCGGCTTTCCGCCGGCGTGCTGGTGCTGGCATTTCTCGGCGGCCTGATTCTCAATCTGATGCCCTGTGTGTTCCCGGTGCTGGGCATCAAGATCATGGGCTTCGTCAACGAGGCGGGCAGTAACCGGCGCCGCGTGACGATGCATGGGTTGATCTTTACGCTCGGTGTGCTGCTGTCGTTCTGGGCACTGGCCGCGCTGCTGGCCGCGCTGCGCGCGGGCGGGGCGCAACTGGGCTGGGGCTTTCAGCTGCAGTCGGCGCCCTTCGTGTTTGCCTTGACGGTGGTGATGCTGGTGTTCGCGCTCAGTCTGAGCGGGGTGTTTGAATTTGGGCTGCGGGCCACGGGCGTGGGCGCGGAGCTGCAGATGCGTCAGGGTTACGGTGGCTCGTTGTTCGCGGGCGTGCTGGCGACCGTGGTGGCGACGCCCTGCAGCGCGCCCTTCCTGGCGCCGGCGTTGGGTGCGGCGCTGGCCTTGCCGGTGAGTCAGTCGTTCGTGGTCTTTACGATCATCGCGCTCGGCCTGTCCGCGCCTTATCTGCTGCTTTCGGCATTCCCGCAAGCCATCAAAGGGCTGCCGCGCCCCGGGCGCTGGATGGAGACTTTCAAACAGGTGATGGCATTCCCACTCTATGCGACGGTCGGCTATCTGATCTGGGTGCTGGCAGGGCAGACCAGCGAGAGCGGCCTGCTGTCGGCGCTTTTTGGCCTGACGGTGATTGCCATGGCGGTGTGGTTCTATGGGCGTTACAACGCCCCGGGCGCAAGTCCGGGCCGCGTGCGTTTCGCCTTTGCGGGCGGGCTGCTGCTTTTGATCGTGGGGTTGAACCTCGGCTGGCCGCGTGCAGCCAAGGCAACGGATATTGTGTGGGAACCCTGGAGCACCGAGCGCATCGAGGTCCTGCGCAAGGAGGGTCGGCCGATCTACGTGGACTTCACCGCGCGCTGGTGCGCCACCTGCCAGGCCAACAAGAAGATCGTGTTCAGCTCCGAGGAGGTCAAAAAGGCCTTTCTCGAGCGCCACGTGGCGCTGCTCAAGGGGGATTGGACCAACAGCGATCCGCGCATCACGGCGGAGCTGGCGAGGTGGAATCGCAGTGCGGTGCCGTTCAACCTGGTCTATCTGCCGGATGTGGCGGAGCCCAAAGTGCTGCCGGAGATTTTGACGCCGTCGGTGGTCCTGGCGGCTTTTCGGTAACGCCGGCGGGCGCGACCGTCCGGTAGCTTTCACCCCGCTAAACCCTCAGATCGTCGCGCAAGCGATGGTCGCGGGCTCGCATGCCCTGTACTATCACGCCCATGCACAAGAAAACCCCTGTTTTAAGCCTCGCGCTGGCGCTGGGGCTCCTGACCGCGTACGCGGCGGTCGCCCATGCCGCTCCCGCGTATGTACCGGTGAAATTCCCAGGCTTCGCCTACATCAAGTCCCTCGGCGGCATCGACGAGTACCGCCTGGACTCCAATGGCCTCGACGTGCTCATCAAGCCCGACCACTCCGCGCCGGTGGTCACCTTCAATGTGACTTACCATGTGGGTTCCCGCAACGAGGTCACCGGCACCACCGGCGCCACCCACATCCTTGAGCACATGATGTTCAAGGGCAGCGAGCACTACAACGACCCGGCCGGCAACAGCATCAAGCAGTACCTGGAAAAGGTAGGCGCGGGGTTCAACGCCACCACCTCCGAGGACCGCACCAACTATTACGGCACGCTCGGGCGCGACAGCCTCGAGGGGTATATCGCCATCGAAGCCGACCGTATGCGCAACCTCTGGCTGCGCGACTCGGACCGCCAGGCGGAGATGACCGTGGTGCGCAACGAGTACGAGCGCGGCGAGAACGATCCCGGCAACGCGCTCATGAAGGAAGTCACCGCCGTCGCCTACCTCGCGCAGCCCTATCACCACTCCACCATCGGCTGGCGTAGCGATATCGAGAAGGTACCGACGGCCAAGCTGCGCGATTTCTATGACACGTTCTACTGGCCCAACAACGCCACCGTGACCATCGTCGGCGACGTCGATCCCGCCAAGGCGTTGGGATTGATCAAAAAATACTACGGCGCCATTCCCAGATCGCCCAATGCGATCCCGGTAATGTACACCGAGGAGCCGCCGCAGAACGGTCCGCGACGCGTGGTCGTGAAACGCGCTGGGCAGCTCGGCAGCCTCATGATCGCCTACAAGGCACCGAATGGATTGGACCCGGACCTGCCGGCGCTGAACGTGCTCGGCTCCATCCTGAGTGCCGGTGAGAACAGCCGCCTTTCCAAGGCGCTGGTCGACACTTCGCTGGCGACGCAGGCGGCCGCGGATATCCAGCCCACGCATGATCCGGGACTTTTCCTGTTGATGGCCGGTCTCGCGCCCGACGTCAAGCATGAGCAGGTGGAGAAAGTCATGCTCGCGGAGATCGACAAGATCAAGAAAGAGGGCGTGACCCCCGAGGAAGTGGCTCGCGTCGTCAGCCAGTACCGCGCACAGCAGGCCTATGGCCGTGACGGCACCGCGGGCATCGCCGCCGCGCTCAACGAGTGGATCGCCACCGGCGACTGGACTCAGTACGTCACTTACACAGACAAGGTGGCCAAGGTCACTCTCGCGGACGTGCAGCGGGTCGCCAGGACCTATCTCAACGAGGATCAGAGCACGACGGGCTGGTTCATTCCGACGGTGTCGCCATGAGAATGCTTCAATATAAAACCCTGTGGATGGCCTGCATCGGCATGGTTGTCGTATCCACGGCATCGGCGGGTATCGCCGATCATGTCGTGCGCACCAAGGCCGGCGGCGTCGATCTCATCATCTACCCCATGGGCGTCAAGGATGTGGTCACGATCGGGGGCACCCTGCCTGCCGGCGACTCCTATGCGGCCGGCGGCAACATCGCCGCCGCCTCGCTCACGGGCATGCTGCTCGACAAGGGCACGACGAAACACGACAAGTTCGCCATTGCCAGGCAGCTGGACGACGTCGGCGCGCAGCTCGGCTTCGAGGTTGGGCAGCAGACTGTATCGATCGCCGGCAAGTCCCTGAAGAAGGACGTGCCGATGGTGATCCGCCTGCTCGCCGAGGAACTGCGCACGCCAGCCTTCTCCGCTGAGGAGTGTGCCAAGGCGAAAACGCAGTTCGAGGGGCAGATGCGCCCCGTGCTGGAAAATACCAACTACCGGGCCAAGGACGCGTTCTCGCGGGTGGTCTACGGCGAGGGCAATCCAAATCGTCTGATCGAGCTGCCGAAATGGATCGCCGCGGCACAAAGCCTCAGGCTCGAGGAGATCAAAGCATTCCACAAGAAGTACTATGGTCCGGCGCACCTAACGCTGGTGTTCGTCGGCGATGTGGACGCCAAGGTCATTCGCAGCGAGGTGGCCAAGGCGTTCGGCAGCTGGTCGGGTGGGGTGGACGTGGAGCGTGAGGCCAAGGCGGGTGAATCCGCCGGGCGGCGCGAGGAGAAGGTATCACTCAAGGACAAGACCAGCGTGTCGGTGGTGTTGGGACAGGCTACGGGTCTGCGTTACCAGGACGCGGATACATTGGCCCTGCGCGTCGGCACGGCGATTCTGGGTAGCGGCTTCACCGGCCGCCTCATGCACACGGTGCGCGACAAGGAAGGCCTGACCTACGGCATCGGGGCCAGTGTCGCCGACGACACTTTCGTGAGCGGCAGCTGGCTGATCAGCGCCACGTTCGCGCCGGCGCTGCTGGACAAAGGCATCGCCTCGACGCGCCGCGAACTCGATAAATGGTGGCAGGGCGGGGTCACGGCGGATGAGCTCGCGGCTCGCAAGACCAACATGGTCGGGCAGTACCAGGTGGGACTGGCCACCACCGAAGGCATGGCCGGCGCCATACTACAGACTGTGAGCCGGGGTAAGCCCTTGAGCTGGCTGGATGAGCTGCCCAAGGCTATCGATGCGCTGACGGTGGATCGGGTCAACGCCGTGATCAGCAAACACCTGGACCCGGCAAAGATGGTGCTGGTCGAGGCGGGGACGCTGCCGGCGCCCTGACCAGCTGACCGCTTTGTCAATTACGGTGGCCGGCACGTATGATGCCGGTTGCCGTGAGCACCCTGCTGCAAGAGATGACCGAGGAGCGCGCCGCCGCCGCCGAGCGGCTGCGTCTATCCGTGCGCGAGCAACTGCGCGTGGCTTTGCGGGAGCTGCTGCCCGGGACGTCTGTCACCGTGTTCGGCTCACTGACTCAATCCGGCCGTTTCACCGAAGTTTCAGACGTGGATATCGCACTTGCGGCAGAGCCTGGGCAAATGTCGGTCTATCAGCTGATCGCTCAGCTTTCCGGGCGGCTGGGGCGACGGGTGGATGTGGTGCTGCTGCCTGAATGTCATTTCCGGGACAAGATCATACGCGAAGGTGAAATATGGACGCCGTAGGACTCACTGTACTGCTAAAGGAGGTCCAGGCGGATAGTGCCGTGATCCAGAACGCTGCGCAGGAGGCGGCCTCGCATCTCACCGAGAATTCGCGGGGGCGTTTGAAGGCCTGCGCTTTCGAGATGGCACGCCTGTACAACACGTTTGAGAAAATCCTGGAACGGATCTGCATCGCTTTCGAGAATCACTTCGAGAAGTGGGGCGATTACCATGAGCGGCTGCTCGAGCGGCTCGCGCTGGCGCTGCCGGGCATCCGTCCCGCCTTCATACCAAAGGAATTTCTTTCGAGCCTGGGTGAGCTGAAGGGATTTAGCCATGTGGTGCGGCACGCATACAACCTCGAGCTGCGGGAGGATCGTTTAAAAGAGCTGGTGACTCTGGCCGATCAGCTTGCTGCGCAATTGCCGCGGTGGGCGGAGGATTTCGGCAAACAGGTCCGGGCGGAGCAGAGTTGGAAATGAGCTCTTCGTGGCATGAGCGGGCGCGGACAGCGCGTTTTCCCACGCAGGTTTTCATTGGTGGGCGTTACGCCGATGCCGCCTCCGGCGCGACCTTCGATTCCATCAATCCCGCCACGGGCAAGCTCCTCGCGCGCGTGGCTGCGGGCGACGCGCCGGACATCGATCGTGCGGTAGCCGCGGCACGGACGGTTTTTCGCAAAGGCTCATGGGCAAATCTGTCGCCGGTCAAGCGCAAGCGCACCCTGCTCAAATTTGCTGATCTCATCCTGCAGCACCGCGAAGAGCTGGCGTTGCTCGAGACACTGGATGTCGGCAAGCCCATCACCGACAGCCTCAATGTCGATATCCCGGCCGCGGCGCGCTGCATCCAGTGGTACGCCGAAGCCATCGACAAAATCTACGATGAGGTGGCCCCCACCTCGCGCGATGCGCTGGCCCTGATCACCCGTGAGCCCATGGGCGTGGTCGGCGCCATCGTACCGTGGAATTTCCCGTTGATCATGGCGGCCTGGAAGATCGGGCCCGTGCTGGCCGCGGGCAATTCGCTGGTGCTCAAGCCGTCGGAGAAGTCGCCCTTCACGGCGATCCGCGTGGCGCAGCTCGCCGTGGAGGCGGGAATACCTGAAGGTGTGTTCAATGTGGTACCGGGTTTCGGGCACACGGCCGGAAAAGCGCTCGCACAGCACATGGATGTGGACGGCATTGCCTTCACCGGTTCCACCGCCACCGGCGGCCTCATCATGCAGTACGCCGGCCAGTCCAATCTTAAACGCGTGTCGCTCGAGTGCGGCGGAAAATCGCCCAACATCGTGCTCGCGGACTACGACAATCTCGACAAGGCCGCCGAGGCCGCGGCTGGCGCGATCTTTTTCAACCAAGGCGAAATGTGCTCGGCCGGCTCGCGGCTGCTGGTGCAGGAGGGCGTCAAGGACGCGCTGCTCGAGAAAATCCAGGCGCTCGGCCGCGCCATGCAGCCCGGCGATCCTCTCGATCCCGCCACGAGGCTGGGCGCCATCGTCGATGAAGCCCAGATGAGACGCGTGCTCGGCTACATCGAAGCCGGCAGGAGCGATGGCGCGAATGTCCGCCTGGGTGGCAAGCAGGTGCGGCAGGACAGCGGCGGTTACTTCGTCGAGCCCACTGTATTCGACGGCGTGAAGCCCAGCATGAAAATCGCGCGTGAGGAGATCTTCGGTCCCGTGCTGTCGGCCATGACGTTCAAGACGGTGGATGAGGCCATCGAGATCGCCAACGATGTGATCTATGGGCTCGCGGCCGCGGTATGGACGCGCGATGTGACCACCGCACACCGGGTGGCCCGCGCGCTACGCGCCGGCGTGGTCTATGTGAACTGCTACGACGCCGACGACATCACCGTCCCTTTCGGCGGCTTCAAGCAGTCCGGCTTCGGCCGCGACAAATCGCTGCACGCCTTCGACAAATACACCGAGCTCAAGACCACCTGGCTCGATCTGTCCTGAGGGCCGCTCATGTCCGCGGAGCTCAAATTCATTGCGAGCGCGCCTCGCGGCCTCGCCGACCTGCTCGCGCGCGAGATCGAGTCGTTCGGCGCCGCGAATGTGCGTGAGCGCTCTACCGGAGTGGCCTTCACCGGTGCCCTGGAAGTGGCCTATCGCGCCTGTCTTTGGTCGCGCGTCGCCAACCGCGTGTTTCTCGAGCTCGGCGAGTTCGAGGTCGGCAACACCGAGCAATTCTACGCGGCGGCACGCGGCATCCCCTGGTTCGAGCACATCGGCGCCGGCGCCACGCTGGCCTGCGATTTCAGCGGCCAGCATCCGACGATCACCCATACTCATTTCGGCGCGCTGAAGCTCAAGGATGCCATTGTCGATTCATTGCGGGCCCGTGACGGCCTGCGCCCCGATATCGAGCGCGACAAGCCCAGCGTACGGGTGCATGCGCACGCCAACCGGGCGAAGGTGACCATCGCGCTCGACCTTTCGGGTGAGAGCCTGCATCGCCGCGGCTACCGCAGCGCAGCCGGGGAGGCGCCGCTCAAGGAGAATGTGGCGGCGGGCATGCTGCTGCGCGCCGGCTGGCCACAGCGGGCGGCGGACGGCGCCGAATTCCTCGATCCGATGTGCGGCGCCGGTACTCTGGTTATCGAGGCGGCGATGATGGCCGGCGACATCGCGCCCGGTCTTTCGCGCGACTACTTTGGTTTTCTGGGCTGGCGGCGGCACGATCCGTCAATGTGGGACCGTCTGCGCGCGGAGGCGCGCGCTCGCGCCAAGTGGAATACGACCCTCGCGATCCGGGGCCACGATCGCGATCCGGGTGCCATCCGCGCCGCCAGGGCCAATGCGCAACGCGCACAGGTGGAGGGCCTGGTGCAGTTTGAGACGCATCCGGTGACCGACAGCGCGCCATCCGGCGACAAGTCCGGACTCGTGGCGGTCAATCCACCCTATGGCGTCCGACTCGAAGACCACGAAGTGGCCCGTGCAATCCACAAGGAGCTCGGCACGGTACTACGCGAGAGATTTGCCGGCTGGCAGGTGGCGATTCTGACCGGCGCGCCGGACTTGGGTCTGGAGCTCGGGATCCGCGCCCATCGTACGCACAAGATGTGGAACGGCGCGCTCGAGTGTCGGTTACTGCGACTGGAGGTGGCGGCGGAGAAGTTCCGCGAACCGGTCAGTCATCGCGGTGGACTGCGTATCGATGCGAGCCTCAGTGAAACGCCGGGCTCGCAGATGTTCGGCAATCGTCTCGGCAAAAACATCAAGCATCTGCGAGCGTGGGTCAAGCGCAGCGGGGTCTCGTGCTATCGCCTCTACGATGCGGACATGCCCGAATATGCACTGGCGATCGACCGCTATCGGACACTGGATGACGGTCTGGAATGGCTGTATGTGCAGGAATACGCGGCACCGCACTCCATCGACGCCGAAAGCGCGCGACGCAGGCGCAATGAGGCGCTGGCGGCGCTGCCGCAGGTCACGGGCGTGCCCGCCGAGCGCATCCGGCTGCGTACGCGGCGTCCGCAGAAGGGCGCTGCGCAGTATGAGAAGCTCAACGAGAGTGAGGTCTTCCACACGGTGGAGGAGGGCGGCCTCAAGTTCCAGGTGAATTTTGAGGACTATCTCGACACCGGGCTCTTTCTCGATCACCGTATGACGCGTGCGCGGCTGCGCGAAGCCGCAAAGGGCGGACACTTTTTGAATCTTTTCTGCTATACGGGCACCGCAACGGTCTATGCGGCCGCGGGCGGCGCAAAATCTACCACCTCAGTGGACCTGTCCAACACCTATCTCGATTGGGCGCAACGCAATCTACAGTTGAACGGCCATAGCAGCGCCGGCAACGATCTGATCCACGCGGATTGCCGGGAATGGCTCAGGAGCGCGGCAGATGCGGCGCCGCGTTACCAGCTGATTTTTCTGGATCCGCCGACATTTTCGAACTCGAAGCGGATGTCGGGGGTGCTCGACATTCGCCGGGATCATCCGGATTTAATCGATGCCTGCATGAAGATTCTCGCTCCCGGCGGTACGCTGGTGTTCTCGACCAATGCGCAGAAGTTCAGGCTGGATGAGGCGCTGACTGCCCGCTACGCCGTCAGGGACGTTTCCGCGGAAACGCTGCCGCCGGACTTCGCACGTAATCCACGCATCCACAAGTGCTATGAATTGAGGTAATGTCCCGGGCCATGGAGCAACCTCGTATAGGCTCGCAAGCCTACTGGCGACTCTATGTCCCCAAGCTCGTCATCCTGCTGTCGCGCGGCTATGGCATCGGTGACCTGCGCCATGACGCCGTTGCCAGCCTGACCGTCGCGATCGTCGCGCTGCCACTGGCTATGGCGCTCGCCATCGCAAGCGGCGCCACTCCGGACAAGGGTCTCATCACCGCGGTCGTCGCGGGTTTCCTGATCTCCGCCCTGGGCGGCAGCCGCTTTCAAATCGGCGGTCCGACCGGGGCTTTTGTCGTCGTGGTATTCGATACCATTGCGCGCCACGGCTATGACGGGCTGGTGCTGGCGACGCTGCTCGCCGGGCTCATCCTGATCGTCGCCGGGCTGGCGCGTTTCGGCACCTGGATCAAGTATATTCCGGACCCCGTGGTGACAGGATTCACCGCGGGCATCGCGGTCATCATCGCCTCGAGCCAGATCAAGGATCTCCTCGGACTGCCCGTCGCGCATGTCCCGGCGTATTTTCTCGACAAGTGGCCGGTGTTCGCCGCGCATTGGCGTGAAGCGAGCGCGGCGAGCATCGGCATCGCGGCGCTGGCTTTCGCGATCATCCTGAGCCTGAGACGTCTTGCGCCGCGGGCACCCGGCTATTTGATCGCCGTCGTCGTCACATCGGCAGTCGTGGCGTTCGCGGCATTGCCGATCGCCACCATTGGCTCGCAATTCGGCGAGTTGCCGAGCCGGCTGCCCGCGCCCGCATGGCCGCATTTTTCCGTCATGCGTATTCGGGAAGTGTTACCCAGCGCCTTTACCATTGCGTTTCTCGCCGGCGTTGAATCGCTGCTCTCCGCCATGGTCGCGGATGGCATGGCGGGTACCCGTCACCGCTCGAACGTGGAACTGGTGGGACAGGGTGTCGCCAACTTCGCCTCGGCGCTGGTGGGCGGATTGCCAGCCACGGGCGCCATTGCCCGTACCGCGACCAACATCCGCTCGGGGGCGCGCACGCCCGTGGCCGGTGTGCTGCATGCCGTGTTCGTGCTGCTCTTCATGCTGGTCTTTGCGCGCTGGGCCGGCTACATCCCTCTTGCCTGTCTTGCCGCCATCCTGCTGATGGTGGCCTGGACCATGAGTGAGCCGCACAAGTTCGCGCACATGCTGCGGCGCGCGCCGGGCGCCGACCGGTTGGTTCTGGTGACCACCTTCGTGCTGACCGTACTGGTCGACCTGACCTTTGCGATTGAAGTCGGCGTGGTGCTGGCGGCGATCGCCTTCATGCATCGCATGGCCGAAGCGGTCGCCCTGCGCAACGACACTCCTCTCATCGAGCAGGATGTGGATGACTTTACGCGGCCCAATGAGGGCAATGACACTCAGCGTGCCGCTCTGCCGCCGGGCGTGGAGGTGTATCAGTTGCGGGGACCGTTATTCTTCGGCGCCGCCACCCGCCTCGATGACATGCTCGCCACCATGCGGGTGCAGCCGCGCGTCTTCATTCTGCGGATGGGCGAGGTTCCGTTCATCGACGCCACCGGTGTCCGTGCCATACACGATCTGGCCGCAGGCTGCGAGCGCCACCGAACGCGGCTGATCCTGACGGAGGTGCAAGCGCAAGTGCGCGAAGTATTGACTGAACTGGGTGAAGGGCAGGAGAGGGCGGCGCTTACGTTCATGGCCGATTACGCGGAAGCCGTGGCGGGCACCCGATTGCCCGCATAAAATCCTCACCGCCAGTTCGAAAGCCTGGATGTTTTGCCGATACCCGGATTGAAATGATTGCAGGGGTCGAGGCTGCGATAGAACCCGGCCAGCGCGGGTTTGGCCTGATAGAGATGTCCGACGTTGTGCTCCGCCGGATATTCCGCGCCCCGCTCATCGAGCAGCTGACACAGCCTGCGCTTCAACGCCTCGACATCACACCCCTTGCGCACGATGTAATCCTGGTGAAAGACATGGCAGAAGAAATGCCCGTAGTAGAGGGCGAGATGCAGCTGCTCTCGCACTTCCCGCGGTAGAGCCTCGAACCAATTCATATCATTTTGTCGCAGCGCGATGTCGAGCGCGACAATGTCCTCGCAGTCGCGCGCATGCACCGCGCGGTAGCGCATCGCCGCGCCGGCCGCGACGAAGCGGTGCCGGAAGGCCTTGTCGGCCTCGGCGGGCGAGCACTCGAAGAAATCGCCGCTGGCCGACGGGAACAACGAGGCAAGATATGCCGCCGCTTGGGCAATGCCGGTGCCGGCCATCTTGAGAATCAGGTGATGCTCGAAGCGGTCGCGGAAGCTACGCATCCGCGCGGGCAGATGATCGGGAAAGAGCCGGCTCAAGGCCTGGAACAGCCGGTCGCTCGACCCGAGCCAGCGCAGGCCCGGCCGCGATACGAGAGAATCGAAAGCCTGTTTGAGCTTGAAGAGCTGCGGCAGCCGCTCGGTGCCGAGATATTGCAGGGTGAGGAAGGCGTCCTTACCGTACACCGCCGCGATGTCGAACATATCCCGATGCAGGTACTCCCCGGCGACCGGCAGGCTCTCGAAACGCGCGAGGATGTGACGGCGCAGAGCGGTGAGCTCGGACGGGTCGCGCGTGCCGATATAGAAGACGCGCGTCTCACCGTCCTTCGGGAAAGTATCGAGCCGCACGGCGAACAGGGCGATCTTGCCCGCGCTGCCCGAAGCCTCGAACAAACGCCGCGGATCGGCGTTGAAGCGCGCCGGCAGGTCCGAATCGATCTCGCGTACGCGCTGGATATAGTCGCGATCCGAGGCAATCCGCCGCGGATCCTGCTCGATGTCCGCATCGCCGAACTCGCCCCGCTCGAGTCGGCCCAGTATCCGCTCGGGGTCATCGCCCAGCTTCACGCCCAGGTGGTTGACGAGCCGCAGGCCGCCGCTCTCATCCAGCTGGGCGAATAGCGCGAGTTGGGTGTAGGCCGGACCACGCCTGATCAGCGCGCCGCCGGAGTTATTGCAGATCCCGCCCATCACCGAGGCGCCGATGCAGGAGGAGCCGATCACCGAGTGGGGCTCGCGGCCGTAGCGCTCGAGGGCTTTCTCCAGCTGGAAAAGCGTGGTGCCCGGCAGGCAAATGACCTGGCGGCCGCCGTCGATGACATGGAGGCCGGCGATGAGCAAGGTGTTGACGATCACGACGTCGCGGTCATAGCCGCCGTCGGCGGGGGTGGAGCCGCCGGTCAGCCCCGTATTGGCGGCTTGCAGGATGATGGCCTTGCTCGCGGCGATACAGGCGTTGAGCACTCGCCATTGCTCGATGAGGGAGCGGGGGCGGGCCACCGCCAGCGCCCGTCCCCCGCCGCAACGAAAGCCGGTACTGTAGGGGCGCATGGCCTTCGGGTCGGTGAGCACCTGGGCGTCGCCGACGATGGCTTTGAGCGAAGCGATGAAATTCAAAGTAAGTCTCTCAGCCGGTAGTATAGCATCGCCAGCACCAGCGCCGGCCGGCGCAGCGCCGCTCCGCCGGGAAAGGCGCGATGCGGAATGCGTGCGAAGACGTCGAATCTCTCGGCCGTTCCGGCAACGGCCTCCGCCACCAGCTTTCCTGCAATTCCGGTCAGCGCCATCCCATGTCCCGAGAACCCCTGCAGGAAATAAACGTCGGGTCCCAGCCGCCCAAAATTCGGGGCCCGATTCAGGGTGATGTCGAGCTCGCCACCCCAGGCGTAATCGAGCTTCACGTCCTTGAGTTGTGGGAACACCGCCATCATCCGTTTGCGCGTGGCCGCCGGCGCATCGAACGAGGACAGGCCGGAGTAATTGACCCGGCCGCCGAATAGCAGCCGCCCATCCGGTGTGTGCCGGAAATAATCCAGGATCCAGTTGAGATCGCTGACCGCTGCATTATTGGCGATCAGGCGTTCCCCCAGCGGCTCGGTGGCGACGATGTAGGTGCCCACCGACATGATGCGCGACTTGAGGGTCGGGGCCACATCGCCGAGTCGGGTGTTGCCGCAGAGCACGAGATGTCGGCAGCTGACCCTTGCGTCGGCGGTGTGCACTTGAATGCTCGTGCCTTCATTGAAACTCAGCGCCCGGCTGTCTTCGAAAATCCTCGCGCCGGCATTCTCGGCCGCCTTGGCCAGCCCCAGCGTGTAATTCAAAGGATGCAGGTGCCCGCCGTTGGCGTCGTATAGGGCCGATAGGTAGCGCCGCGTGCTCAGGATCGAGCGCACCTCCTCCCGCGGCAGGTATCGCACGCTCGGGTAGTTGAGATCGCCGCGCAGCATCTGAAGCTCCTCCCGCAGCTCCACATCGTGCCGCGGTTTCACCGCCACCTGCATGTGCCCGTCCACCCAGTCGCAATCGATTCCATGCCGGGCGATGAGCTCGCGCATCAGAGCCACGCCCTCGACGGATAGGTCCCACACCCTGCGGGCGTCCGCCGCACCGATCAGCTGCTTGAGTTTTGCCTGTCCGGCCGCCACCCCTGCGATCACCTGGGCGCCGCTGCGGCCGGAGGCGCCCCAGCCGATACGATGCTCTTCCAGCAGAACTACGCGGTATCCCCGTTCCTGAAGATGCAGGGCGGCAGAGCAGCCGGCGATCCCGCCGCCCACCACGCATACGTCACACTCCAGCGCCCCTGTCAACCGCGGCCGCGCGGGAGTGGGATGCAGGGTGGCCTGGTAGTAGGAGCTCACGTAAGGCCCGGATTTCATGGGCTTATCATGCCTCAAAGCCGCCCCGAAACCCCAAGCTGTGGTCCCAAGTAAGTCTATAATGGGGCAGCCCCGAGCTGAGGCCTGCGCAAACCCGCCATGCCAGTGAAACGACCCGTCATCGGAATCCCCGCAGACCGCCGCATCATCGGCCCACACCCCTTCCACGCCGTCGGCGAGAAGTACATCCGGGCCGTGGCCGAGGCGGCCGGCGCGCTGCCCTTGCTGATCCCCGCGCTCCCCGACCTCATCGACAGCGAGGAGGTGCTCGAGCGGGTGGACGGCATCCTGTTCACGGGCAGCCCCTCCAATGTCGAGCCGCACCATTACGCCGGCGCGCCGAGCGTGCCCGGCACCCTGCACGACCCGCATCGCGATGCCACCACCCTGCCGCTGATTCCGCGCGCGGTGCGCGCGGGCGTGCCGGTGTTCGGCGTATGCCGCGGCTTTCAGGAGATGAACGTGGCGTTCGGCGGTACCCTGCATCAAAGGCTCCACGAGATACCGGGCCTGATGGATCATCGCGACGATTTGTCGCAGCCACTCGAGGTGCAGTATGCGCCCGCGCACGATGTGACGCTCGAGCCCGGCGGGCTGCTGCAGGCACTGGCCGGGGCCGACCGTCTCAAAGTCAATTCACTGCACTGGCAGGGTGTCGACCGGCTCGGCCCGGACCTGATCGCGGAGGCGCGGGCGCCCGATGGGGTCATCGAGGCCTTCCGTGTGAAGGATGCGCCGCGCTTCGCCCTTGCGGTGCAGTGGCATCCGGAGTGGCAGGTGATGAGTAACCCCTTCTCACGAGCGCTGTTCGCCGCCTTCGGCGCCGCCAGCCGCGAGCGCGCCCAGCTTCGGTGACCTATGGCCAGTGAAGTCAAACAGTTTTTCCGCGATCACGGCATCTCCGAGGTCGAGGCCATCATCCCCGACATGGCCGGCATCGCGCGCGGCAAGATCATGCCCGCCGCGAAATTCGCCGAGGATGAGGGCATGCGCCTGCCAGAGAGCATTTTTCTGCAGACCGTGACCGGCGATTATCCCGCCGAGACCGGCGAGGCTATGAGTCCCGCCGAGATCGATATCGTCCTCAAGGCCGACCCGAAAACGGTGCGCCGGGTCCCCTGGGCGGCCGAGCCCACCGCACAGGTGATCCACGACTGCTTCTACTCGGACGGCAAGCGCGTGACCATGGCGCCACGGCACGTGCTGCGCAATGTGCTCGAGCTGTACGCCGCACGCGGCTGGGAGCCGGTGATCGCGCCCGAGCTCGAGTTCTACCTGGTGGAGCAGAACAAGGACTCGGATTACCCGCTCAAGCCGCCGATCGGCCGCTCCGGGCGCTCCGAGCCCGGCCGCCAGTCCTACAGCATCGCGGCGGTCAACGAGTTCGATCCGCTGTTCGACGACATGTACCAGTTCTGCGAGGACCAGGATATCGAGATCGATACGCTGATCCACGAGGATGGGCCGGCGCAGATGGAGATCAATCTGATCCACGGCAATCCCCTGGACCTTGCGGACCAGGCATTTTTGTTCAAACGCACCGCCCGTGAGGTGGCCCTGCGCCATAAAATGTACGCGACTTTCATGGCCAAGCCGCATGCCAAGGAGCCCGGCAGCGCCATGCACATTCACCAGAGCGTGGTGGACAAGACCACCCGGCAGAACGTGTTCAGCAGCGCCGACGGCACGCCCTCGGCGCTGTTTTTCTCGCATATCGCCGGGCTGCAGCGCTACCTACCCGCCGCGATGGCTCTTCTGTGCCCCAATGTCAATTCCTACCGGCGCCTGACGCCGTATCTGTCGGCGCCGATCAACGTACACTGGGGCTACGACAACCGCACCGCGGGCCTGCGCGTGCCCATGTCCAACGCCGATGCGCGGCGGGTCGAGAACCGGGTCAGCGGCGCCGATGCCAACCCCTATATCGCGATCGCCGCCTCGCTGGCCTGCGGCTATCTCGGGATGATCGAAGGTCTGCAGCCCACCGAGCCCATCACCGGCAGCGCGCACGACCTGCCTTTCGGCCTGCCGCGCTCGCTTGACAGCGCACTGCGGCATTTGAAGGAGTGCGCGCCGCTGGTCAGCCTGCTGGGTGAAGCCTTTATCTCGGCCTATACCATCGTCAAGGAGTCCGAGTACGAAGTGTTCCTGCAGGTGATCAGCTCCTGGGAGCGCGAGCACCTGCTGCTCAACGTCTGAAGGAGGAAGTCCATGGGGATGTGCGCCCGCACGCTGGCTATCGGCATCTTGAGCGCGATCTGTCTTGCGGCCTGCGGCCGCCAAGAGAGTGCAGCGCCGGCCGGTGTGAGTCCCGCCGCGCCCGCTGCCGAGGACAAATCGCTCAATCTCTATATCTGGAACGACTACCTCGCGCCGGACACCGTGTCGAATTTCGAGAAGGAGACCGGTATCAAGGTCTCGGTGAGCAACTACGGCAGCAACGAGGAGCTCGACAGCAAGCTGGCCTCCGGCACCTCGGGCTATGACATCGTGGTGCCGTCCGCCTCCTCCTACGAGCGGCAGATCCGCGCCGGCTACTACCGCAAGCTCGACAAGTCGAAGCTGCCGAATCTCTCGAACATGGACCCGGAGTTGCAGCAGCGCCTCGCCATGCACGATCCGGGCAACAATTACGCCGTGCTGCACATGTGGGGCACCACGGGCATCGGCTATAACGTGCAGAAAGTCAAAGCGGCCATGCCCGATGCGCCGACAGACAGCTGGCGCATGGTGTTCGATCCGCAGGTGGCCCAGCACTTCCAGAAATGCGGCATCGCCATGCTCGACTCGGTGACTGAGATGTTCACAATGGCGCTCAGCTACCTGCACAAGGATCCCAACAGCCAGGTGCCCGCCGACCTCGACGCCGCCGCGGCCATGATGATGAAGATCCGTCCCTACCTGCGCTACATCGATACCCAGCGCATCATTTCCGACCTCGCCAACGGCGAGATCTGCGTGGCCATCGGCTACAACGGCGATATTCTGCAGGCGCGCGACCGCGCTCGGGAGAACGGCACCGGACAGCAGATCGCGTACTTCATTCCGCAGGAAGGCTCGATCATCTGGTTCGACAGCTATCTGATCCCCAAGGATGCGCCGCACCCCGACAACGCTCATGCCTTCATCAACTACATGCTGCTTCCTAAGGTGATCGCCGCGGTCACCAATACGGTGCGCTACGCGAATGGCAACAGCAACGCGGCGAAGCTCATCAAGCCTGATGTGCTCAACGATCCCGGCGTCTATCCGCCGCCGCAGACCAAGGTGAGGCTGGTGCCGGACCTTGCGGACACCGAGGAGACCACTCGCCAGATGACCCGGCTGTGGACGAAGTTCATGACCGGAAGGTAGCGCGCGATGGCGTCCCTCGCGAGCGCTCCGGCAGAGGAGCCCTACATCCGCCTCGAGAAGGTCACGCGCGCTTTCGGCCGTTTCACGGCTGTGGATGAGGTCAGTCTCGACATCCATCGCGGCGAGATCTTCTGCTTGCTCGGCGGCTCGGGGTGCGGCAAGACCACGCTGCTGCGCATGCTGGCGGGATTCGAGCAGCCGACCGCGGGCCGCATTTTCATAGACGGCGTCGATATGGCGGGCGTGCCGCCCTACGAGCGCCCCGTCAACATGATGTTCCAGTCCTATGCGCTCTTTCCGCACATGACGGTGCAGCAGAACGTGGGCTTTGGGCTCAAGCAGGAGGGCATGCCGCGGGCGCAGCGCGAGGAGCGGGTGGCACAGATGCTGGGCATCGTCAAGCTCACGGGATTCGAGAGGCGCAAGCCGCACCAGCTCTCGGGCGGGCAGCGCCAGCGGGTGGCGCTGGCGCGCGCGCTGATCAAGCGTCCGAAGCTGCTGCTGCTCGATGAGCCGCTCGGCGCGCTGGACAAGAAGCTGCGCGAGCACACGCAGTTCGAGCTGCTCAATATCCAGGAGCGCCTGGGGGTCACCTTCGTCGTGGTGACGCACGATCAGGAGGAGGCCATGACACTCGCCACGCGTATCGGTGTCATGAACCAGGGACGCATCGTGCAGGTGGGCACGCCGCATGACATCTATGAGTTTCCCGCCACGCGCTTCGTCGCCGACTTCATCGGCAATGTGAATCTCTTCGAGGGACGACTGATCGAGGATGAGCCCGATCACGTGATCATCGAGTCGCCACAGCTCGGCACGCCGATCTATGTCGGACATGGCGTCAGCGCCGCGCCGCAGGCCACGGTCTGGGCGGCGGTGCGGCCGGAGAAGATGGTGCTGAGCCGCGAGTCGCCGCAGGAGTCCTTCAACAAGGTCCCGGGTGTCATCTGCGAGATTGCCTACGTAGGCGATATGTCTGTCTACCTGGTGCGCCTCGATTCGGGCGGGACACTGCGCATCACTCAGGCCAATGCGTACCGGCATGCGGATGAGCGCCTGGCGCGCGAGGAGCGCATCTGGGTGAGCTGGCATCCCTCGAGCGTGGTGGTGGTGACGCAATGAGAGCGGGCAGCCGCGCGCTCGCGATCGCGCTGCCAGGGATGTGGCTCACGCTCTTTTTCCTCATCCCCTTCGTCATCGTGCTCAAGATCAGCGTCGCCGGCACGCAGCTCGCCGTGCCGCCTTATACGCCGCTCCTCGAGTGGGTGGACGGGCATCTGCAGGTGCGGCTCAATCTCGGCAATTTCCTGTTCCTGCTCAAGGACTCGCTCTACCTCGACGCCTTCGTGAGCTCGCTGAAAGTTGCGGGCATTTCCACCGTGCTTTGTCTGCTGATCGGCTATCCCATGGCGTACGCCATCGCGCGCTCGGGGTCGACGTGGCGGAACATTCTCCTGATGCTCACCATCCTGCCGTTCTGGACTTCCTCGCTGGTGCGCGTCTACGCCTGGATGGGCCTGCTGCGCAGCAATGGGCCGATCAACAATCTGCTGCTGTCGCTGGGCCTCATTCACGAGCCGCTGGTGATGCTGCAGACCAATTTTGCGATGTATGTGGGCATCGTCTACTCCTACCTGCCCTTCATGATCCTGCCGCTGTACGCCAACCTCGAGAAGCACGATCCCTCTCTCATCGAGGCCGCGGTGGACCTGGGCGCGCGGCCCTGGCGGGCCTTCCTGCAGGTGACTGTGCCACTGTCTCTGCCCGGCGTGATCGCAGGCTCCATGCTGGTATTCATCCCCGCGGTGGGCGAGTTCGTGATCCCACGCCTGCTCGGCGGTACGGACTCGCTGATGATCGGCCGGGTGCTATGGGATGAATTCTTCCTCAACCGCGACTGGCCGCTGGCGAGCGCCGTGGCCATCTGTCTGCTGATCGCGCTGGTGCTGCCCATCATCGTATTCCAGCGCTATCAAAGCCGGGAAGTCGGCGCGGGGGCGGGGCCATGACACCGTCCAACCGTTCCTTTCTGCTGTTGACCGCGCTGGTGCTGGGATTCGCCTTTCTCTACATCCCCATCCTGTCCGTGATCGTCTTCTCCTTCAACGCATCGAAGCTGGTGACGGTGTGGGGCGGGTTCTCCACTCACTGGTATGGCGTGCTGCTCGCTGATCGGCAGATGCTCGATGGGGTCAGCTTGAGCTTGCGCATCGCGGCCGTGACGGCCACCGGAGCGGTAATTCTCGGCACGCTGGCGGGTCTGGCGCTGGCGCGTTTCGGCCGTTTCCGCGGCCGCACACTACTCTCGGGCATGGTGACCGCGCCGCTGGTCATGCCGGATGTGATCACAGGGCTGTCGCTGCTGCTGCTGTTCGTGGCGCTGGCGCCGCTGCCCTTCATGCCCTCCCAGCGCGGCTTCAGCACCATAGCCATCGCACATATCACTCTCACGCTGTCCTATGTCACGGTGATCGTGCGGGCCCGCCTGGCGACCATGGATGAGTCGCTGGAGGAGGCCGCCATGGACCTCGGCGCGCGGCCGATGAAGGTTTTCCTGACCATCACTCTGCCCATCATCGCGCCGGCGGTATTGTCGGGGTGGCTGCTGGCCTTCACGCTGTCGCTGGACGATCTGGTCATCGCGAGCTTTACCGCCGGCCCCGCAACCAATACCCTACCGATGATGATTTTCTCCAAAGTCCGTTTAGGGATAACACCCGAGATCAACGCGCTGGCTACGCTGATGGTGGGCGCCGTTACCGTCTTTGTCATCGGAGCGGGCCTGCTGATGTCGCATCAGGAGAGGGCGCGGCAGCGCGATATTCAGCTGGCGCAGGCACAGCGATGAATCTGCTCGGCTTCGACGTCGGTGGCTCCTCGATCAAGGCGGGGCTGGTGGATGTGGCCGCCGGGCATTTGACGAGCGAGCTTAAGCACCATCCCACGCCCCAACCGTCCACGCCTGATGCCCTGATGGGCGCCATCGCGACCCTCGCGCAGCAGCTGCCCTCGACCGGTCCGGTCGGAATCGCCTTTCCGTCGGTGGTGCAGCGCGGGATCGTACGCACCGCCGCGCATATCGATCCGTCGTGGATCGGCATGGACGGCGCCGCGCTGATCCGCAAGACGCTGAGGCGCCCCGGCACGTTTTTGAACGATGCCGACGCCGCTGGCGTCGCCGAGATGAAATGCGGCGCCGGACGCGACACTCCGGGCTCGGTGGTCATGTTGACTTTCGGCACGGGCATCGGCACCGCGCTGTTCGTGGATGGGATCCTTTATCCCAACACGGAGATGGGGCATCTTGAGCTGCACGGTGTCGGAGGGGAGGAGTGGGCGTCGGCGCGCACGCGCACCGAGCTCAACCTCGACTGGCCGGCCTGGATCGCGCGGGTCAACGAGTATCTGGATGCCATGTACCGTCTGCTTTGGCCGGATGTGTTCATTTTAGGAGGCGCGGTGAGCGAGCGCTTCGATGAGTTCGCCCCGCTGCTCAAATCGAAGGCGCAGATCCGACCGGCGCAGTTCGCCAACCAGGCGGGGGTGATGGGGGCGGCGCTGGCGGCGGCATCCATGCCATAGGCTTGCCCCGGAACGATCCCGAGCAAGATACCCAATTTGGGCATCATCATCCTCGCCACGGTAAGCTTCCCTTATGACGATCGCGAGTAAGCTGCCCGATGTGGGCACCACCATCTTCGCCACCATGTCGCGGCGCGCCCGCGAGCTCGGCGCGCTGAACCTCGGCCAGGGCTTTCCGGACTATGACATCGATCCGCGCCTGACGGAGCTGGTGACGGAAGCGATGCGCGAAGGGCGCAATCAGTACGCGCCGTTCGAGGGCATTCCCGAGCTGCGCGAGCAGATTGCCCTCAAGGTAAACCGCAGCTACGGTATCGACGTCGATCCGCAATCCCAGGTGACCGTTACGCTTGGTGCCACCGAGGCGCTCTTTTCGGCGATCCAGGCAGTGGTCGGACCTCAGGATGAGGCCATCGTGTTCGATCCTTCCTACGACTCTTACGATCCTGCCATACGGCTTGCGGGCGGGGATTGCATTCATCTGCCGCTATCGCCGCCCGATTTCCGCTGGGACTGGGATCGGGTGCGCGCCAGCATCACTCCGCGCACCCGGCTCATCGTCTTCAACACGCCCAACAATCCGGCCTGCACGGCGGCGAGTGCCGCCGACCTCGATGCGCTGGCCTCTCTGGTCCGCGAGCGCGATATATGGGTGCTGTCCGATGAGGTATATGAGCACGTGGTGTTCGACGGGCGCGCACACGCCTCGGTGCTGACTCATCCCGGGCTGCGGGCGCGCAGTTTCGCGGTGTTCTCCTTCGGCAAGACTCTGCATGCCACCGGCATCCGGGTGGGTTACTGCATCGCTCCGGCCGCGCTGACACAGGAGCTGCGCAAGGTGCACCAGTTCAACACCTTCAGCATCGCCCATCCGCTGCAATACGCCATCGCGCGGCATCTCATTGAAAAGCCCGATGCAGCGCGTTCGCTGGCGGGATTCTTTCAGGCCAAGCGCGACCGGCTGCGCGCGGCGCTTGCCGATACCGCGTTTGTCCTGCCGCCGGCGCAGGGCACGTACTTCCAGCTGCTCGACTTCAGCCGCGTGGCGCCGCCGGGCGATGTGGCGTTCGCCGAGCGGCTGCTGACGGAGGTGGGTCTGGCCACCATTCCTCTGACTCCTTTCTATAAGGAGCCGCCGCCGCTCAGTGTGCTGCGCCTGTGCATTGCCAAACGCGATGAAACCCTGGACGATGCAGCGGCGCGGCTGCGCGTCTTCAAGCCATGAAAAAGCCCACGCTGGTCAACCATCCGCCCCGCATCGATCTGCCGCCGGATAACCATGCGGTGGTCGCGCCCATTTACCAGACGGTGAAGTTCGAGTTCGATTCGCTCGAGGAGACGACGAAATTCCTGCACGGCGGCAGGCCGGGATTTTTCTATACCCGGGCCTCGAATCCCACCACTCGCCAGCTCGAGCTGACGCTGGCGGAACTGCAGGGCCGCGAGGACTGTTTCGTCACGGCCTCGGGGATCGGTGCGGTGGCCCAGGCGCTGATTGCCCTGACCAAGCAGGGCGATCATGTGCTGTGCTTCGTCGAGACCTACAATCCCACGCGTTATCTGGTGCGCCGCCTGCTGGGGCGTTTCGGGGTGACCCACACCATGCTTTCCATCGAGGACAATGCTGGAATCGAGCGGGTGCTGGCCTCGCAGCCGACGCGGCTGGTGATTTTTGAGAGTCCCACGAATCCCGTGACCAAAATCGCCGATATCGGCGCCATCACGCGTCTGGCGCGCGCGCACGGAGCGCTCACGGTGCTGGACAATACCTTCGCCGGTTTTCACCAGCATGGCGAATTCGACATCGACGTGTTCGTGCACAGTCTCACCAAGTATGCCTCCGGCACCGGCGATGTGATGGGCGGGGCGGTCATCGCGCGAGCGGAGCTGATCCGCGGCATGCGCGCGGACTTTGGGGCGCTGGGCGGCTCGCTCGACCCGCATGCGGCTTTTTTAATCCAGCGAGGCTTGAAGACCTATTTTCTGCGCTACACCGCGCAGTGCGCGAGCGCGCAGCGGATCGCGGAGCTCCTTGCCTCACACCCGGTCGTGGCTCGGGTGCATTATCCGGGACTGGCGTCTCATCCTCGAGCCGCGCTGGCGCGCACTCAGATGAAAGAGTTCGGCACCATCGTCACCTTTGACCTGAAAGGGGGCTTGGATGCCGGGGCGCGTTTCGTCGACGCGCTGCAGCTCTTTGCGCTCGCGGCCAGTTTAGGCTCGACGGAGTCGCTGGTGGTGGCGCCGCAGATGATGAAGGGGCGCGATCTGACGCCGGAGCAGCAGCGCATGTCGGCGGTGACCGATGGGACTGTGCGGCTGTCGATCGGATTGGAAGACCCGGAGGATCTGCTCGAGGATGTCGGACAGGCTCTGGATCGTTTGTCCTGAGGACCCCCGGGGCCGCACACACCGGCCGGCGCGAGCTGCTTCAATAACCGCTCGCGCTCAGATGCTGCCTACGCTTTGAACGCATTAATACGCTCGTTCCACAACTGCTCCATCTGTCCTCCCAGCTCATCGAATGCCGGAATCTCGCGCCGGTAGCTGCGCACGCACGCAATGCCGCTCGCGACCGCGGCCAGCGATTCTTCGATGAGCTCCAGAGTCCCGATACGGGATAGACCGCCATGCTCCTGCGCGAATTCCTCGAGCTTGATGCGCGGCCACCAGGCTTTGGAATACCAGTCGAACGACAACACCAGCGCCGGGACGTCTTGCGGAATGTATGGCAGGGTGGAAACGCAGTCGTAAAACGGCGCCAATTTGACATGGTCCTGGTCCGAATACACCAGCCCGAAGTTTTTCAAATGTGCATCGCCGTTGCCCAGAAGATAGTTGAGCAGCAGTGCCTGGGTGAGCTCGACGCGGAGCTGCCCTTGCTTACTCGGCGGCACGAAGGCGGACAACGATTCAATCAGGGAGCCATAGTCGCGATGGTATTTCGTGGCAGAGGTTTCGCCCATCAGCGCGGCCGCTTCCTCGAATCCCAGGCAGGACCCGTCGGGGAGCACATCGAATCGCTCCACCAGCAACAGTTCTCCATCAGCGCTCAAAGTGACGTTTGGCACCTGCAGCCCGGCTATTTTGAAAACCTCGAGGCAAACCCGCTCATTGACGGCCAGCAAGGGATATTCACTTGTCGAAGATTTGAGAATGTGTGTGCTGCCGCGATAGCTGCGCAGATCCGTGGACAGTTTGGAGATCGATTCCGGCAGACCCAGGATCTTGGGCTGTACGCCGGCAATGCCCTGGCGCAGATCCAGGTCTTTCATCAGACGTTTGAAAAGCACCTTGCCTTGCGCGCAGTCCGCGATCTCCTTCGGAGTGGGTAGCGGCGGAACATCATCATCTGAGGAGGCATGCGGCGCCAGAAAGCGGACGCGATTGACCGGATTGGCGCCCACATAAGATAGCAGGGAGAAATCATCGGCGCGCAGAATCTTGCGCGCAGCCTCGATGCGGACGCGGCGCTCGCCCTCCGGCAGGATCATGTCGAAGGGCGGGGGAAAGGAGCGCATTTCGAAGCGCAGCGCTTGCAGACCAGGAATCATTGTCAAAGAGACGAGGTCGCGCTCGGTGGCATGCTCGGCATATTGAAATGAGAACAGACTACCATCGGGCAGATGCTCTTCCGAGAACCCGCCGACGCGGCGGTCGCCGATCCACGCATTGAGCGTTGGCATGGGTTATTACTTCCTCAGCTCATCGACACGGGTACGGTGAGCCGCGCGTTGCTCCATGACCTCGGCCAGTGTTGGCGGACGATGCTTCGTCGCCTGCAACACGAAACCTGCCAGTGCCAGAGCCTTCATGGCCGTCTGCAGAGACACGTGTTCCACCGCGCCGCGTTCCAGATCCGAAAGGGTCTTGCGGCTAACGCCCAGTTGGGCGGCGAATACCTCTTGCGACATCTTAGCCCGCCGCCGCCCCTCGGCGACCAGACGGCCGATGTCGGCAGTTTTCAGCAGCCGATGGGTTTGTGAATCTGGCAAGAGCGACACCTATACTACTCAGAATAGGGTGAATACTACCTCCTCAGAGAGGATTTGGGAAGTATACGTGACAGTCTTGAGAACTGTTTCAGTAACTGCTCGCCACCCGCACCCGGTGCGGATGATAAGGCAGCACCTCGAGCATCTCTCCTTCGGTCAGCCGCTCCTGCACCTGCCGCCAGAAGTGTGCCGTCAGCACTTCCCCGTGCACCCGCATGAACGCCGTCCGCTGCTCATCGGTGAAGGCCAGGAAATTGAGAAACGTCTCCGGAAACACATCGTTCTCACCCACGTAGAACCACCACTCCCCGCGCATCTCATCCTCGGGGTTGGTCGCCTGCGGCATGTCGCGGAAGCGGCAGTCGGTCACCTGGCAGAGCTCGTCATAGTCGTAAAAGATTACCCGTCCATGACGGGTAACCCCGAAGTTCTTCAGCAGCAGATCGCCGGCGAAGATATTGGTGTAGGCCAGATCACGGATGCACTGCCCATAATCGAGCACCGCGCGCTCGAGCGCTGCGGGATCGGTGGTGGTGCGCAGATACAGGTTCAGTGGCGTCATGCGCCGCTCGATGTACATGTGCTGGAAAATGAGATCGTCCCCATCCTCGTGCACGGTCTTCGTCGTCTCGGTCAGGAGCTCTTTCAGGAGCTCCGGCGCGAATAGCGCCCTGGGAAAACGCAGCTGCTTGAACTCCTGCGCGTCCACCAGCCGCCCGGCGCGATCGTGCTTGAAGACCAGCTGGTACTTGCCCTTGACTTCCTCGCGTAGCACCGTCTTGGGGTATGGGAACTTGTCGCGGATGATCTTGAACACGACGTCAAAGGAGGGCAGGGTGAAGCACACCATGACGAGCCCGCGCTCGCCCGGCGCGTGCACGAACTGATCGCCGGTGGTGTGGGCGAGATGGCGCATGAGTTCGCGGTAGCGCTCGGTCTTGCCCTGCTTGGCGCGACCGAGCACGGTGAAGAGTTCGCTGACGGGTTTGCGGGGCAGCAGCGATTTCAAGAACACCACCGCCTCGCCGACGCGCTCGAGATCCACATGGAAGTAGGAGCGCGTGAAGCCAAACACGATGCTGACATCACCCTCGGCCAGCATCACCGCATCGACCAGTACCCCCCGGTCGGTATTCTTGAGGGCGATCACTAGCGGCGCCATGAAGTCCCGACCGATGATCTTGCCCACGATGTAGGCGCGAGTCACCTGGTAGAACACCGGACGGATGGCCTCGACGCGCTGCACGGCGCGCCGCTCGCCTTCGGTTTGCAGGTGCGCCGCGATCTCACCGGCGACATGCGCCACGCTTTTCTCGAAATCCCGCCAGGGCGAACGGAAGGGCAGGTCCCCGAGCAGGTCCTCCACCAGCAGCGGCAGGGAGCCGCGGTTCGCGTAGGTGTTGGTGTCGACCGTGGAGTTGATGCTCGCGAGCGGATCGAGCTCGGTGGCGACGAACTCGATGTCCTCGGCGATCCCGACGGTGCCGAAGAGGCGCCGGGTGATGGAGCTGAAGAAGGTCTTGGTGAACTCGTTGTCCGGGACGCCTTCGATCTGCGCGGCAAAGTGGTCGCGGATCTTGACCCATAGCGAACGATCGAGAGCCTGGTCGGTGAGGTGCAGCCGCAGCTCCGCGACGGTCTGATTGACATAGCGGTCGTAGAGCTCGATGCGCTCCACCGCATCTCGCTGGCTGCCCTTCCAGTCGCAGGCATCGAACCGGCCGGGCGCGCGGCGGGTGATGGCGCGGAATTCGGCGTTGTAATCCGCGAACGCCTCGGCGATCTTGCGGGCGCAGTCTGTAGCGGTATCGGTGCTGGGCATGGGGGGAATAATATAGCTAAATTTCATGCAAGAAAAAGTTGGGATTTCTTCGCCGGAACGCCCTTACCGAGGTGCTGAGTGGTCTCGACATCCATGCTTCAATGAAGCCGCGGCTTTCGCCGCGGAAGACTTGACTAGGCGGTCTTTGATCGTGCGCACCTGAATCCTTCAATGAGGCCGCGGCGTTTCACCGCGGAAGACCTCGCGCAACCGGCTCGCAAAGAGCGGCGAATCCAAGCTTCAATGAGGCCGCAGCATTGCACCGCGGAAGACAGGTTGACATAGTCTGTCAATCGGGTTTGTACTTATGGCTTCAATGAGGCCGCGGCATTTCGCCACGGAAGACCGTCAGTAGATTCTCGCGAACGATGCTCGGTTTTGAGGCTTCAATGAGGCCGCGGCATTTCGCCACGGAAGACTAGGCGCAGCAGGACGCGCCGGGGCGTGCAATAGGTGCTTCAATGAGGCCGCGGCATTTCGCCACGGAAGACGAGCATCCTGGGTGAAGTGCTCGGCGAACACCTGCCTGCTTCAATGAGGCCGCGGCATTTCGCCACGGAAGACGATCAACATCAAGGATCTCAACCCCAAAGATGTGGTGCTTCAATGAGGCCGCGGCATTTCGCCACGGAAGACCGCATCGCTACGACTATGCCATGTGCGAGGCGTGCCGCTTCAATGAGGCCGCGGCATTTCGCCACGGAAGACCACAGATGGAGTGAACGCGAGTGCAATGGTGAGATCGCTTCAATGAGGCCGCGGCATTTCGCCACGGAAGACCTGCAATCGCCACCACCACGTCCGCATTCCAACGGTAGCTTCAATGAGGCCGCGGCATTTCGCCACGGAAGACTTAAAGCGTTTGCAAAACTTTATGCAGGCATCTTTGGCTTCAATGAGGCCGCGGCATTTCGCCACGGAAGACCGAAGTGGGCCGTATCAATCTCTTACCGAACCCTGATGCTTCAATGAGGCCGCGGCATTTCGCCACGGAAGACGGTAGTCGGCAAGAAGTCCCGCACGGCCGGTCTTTAGCTTCAATGAGGCCGCGGCATTTCGCCACGGAAGACCGTGTCTCGAATAAAGTCCTATCCTATTACTTGTCGCTTCAATGAGGCCGCGGCATTTCGCCACGGAAGACTCCGCGAGGCGCTATTCGAGGGTACGCGCGGGAACGGCTTCAATGAGGCCGCGGCATTTCGCCACGGAAGACGACACGATCCGGGCGAATAACGATACCCTGTCGGCGCTTCAATGAGGCCGCGGCATTTCGCCACGGAAGACAAGAAATACTTGACCCCATTTCTGCCCTGTACCATCGCTTCAATGAGGCCGCGGCATTTCGCCACGGAAGACTCGAGGGGATATCTCGGAGCCGGGAGAAGACCTACTGCTTCAATGAGGCCGCGGCATTTCGCCACGGAAGACGAGGCGGCGGGCTTAGAGATCGTCTCCTACCAGGGGCTTCAATGAGGCCGCGGCATTTCGCCACGGAAGACGACATCATATGGCGAGACGGGCGGCGGAACCGTATGGCTTCAATGAGGCCGCGGCATTTCGCCACGGAAGACCTAATAAGAAGCTAAACTTAACCGGAGAACGCTTCGGGCTTCAATGAGGCCGCGGCATTTCGCCACGGAAGACTGTTATGCGCGATCTTGGCGCTAGGCGCGCAGCATAGCTTCAATGAGGCCGCGGCATTTCGCCACGGAAGACTTGTTCTGACTGATCGCGAACTTCTTGCGGGAAGTGCTTCAATGAGGCCGCGGCATTTCGCCACGGAAGACCTGGACTCCCTACCCGGGATGGACTACCATAAAGGCTTCAATGAGGCCGCGGCATTTCGCCACGGAAGACGGCGGGTGCGCTTCAAAGTGCCCGTACCGGACCCCGAGCTTCAATGAGGCCGCGGCATTTCGCCACGGAAGACCCGCCAGAGTCTGGCATTCAGCCCGTTAAGGTGCTGAAGCTTCAATGAGGCCGCGGCATTTCGCCACGGAAGACCGGTCGCGGTCGGAACGGGCATCGCCGTTGAGATCAGGCTTCAATGAGGCCGCGGCATTTCGCCACGGAAGACCAAATAGGTGCGATTGAAGTCCCGGGCTGCTTGTGCGGCTTCAATGAGGCCGCGGCATTTCGCCACGGAAGACTCCGAGTGGGCGCAGAACCTGCATGACCTCCTGCACAGCTTCAATGAGGCCGCGGCATTTCGCCACGGAAGACCGCTCGAGCTGCCCTGATCGCCATTCTCGATCCCATGCTTCAATGAGGCCGCGGCATTTCGCCACGGAAGACCCGGTTGTCCCAGCGGGGGCGGTAACGTTTGTCCCAGCTTCAATGAGGCCGCGGCATTTCGCCACGGAAGACATCGCCCTGTAAAAACACGGGCAAGAGCGACGGCAGCTTCAATGAGGCCGCGGCATTTCGCCACGGAAGACTGCGGCGCAGGTGGCTGCTAAATATGTGATCGACCAGCTTCAATGAGGCCGCGGCATTTCGCCACGGAAGACGAGCTATGTGGACACCAGCCGCTTTACGCTGCGGGAGCTTCAATGAGGCCGCGGCATTTCGCCACGGAAGACCTTCGCCGCGTCGTCGAAATTGCTGGTCGCCGTGACGCTTCAATGAGGCCGCGGCATTTCGCCACGGAAGACCTGCTGCGCGACGCCGAGGATGTCGCCCAGGAGAAGCTTCAATGAGGCCGCGGCATTTCGCCACGGAAGACATAACCCGTCGATTCTCTCAGACGCTGGTGCTACAGCTTCAATGAGGCCGCGGCATTTCGCCACGGAAGACCCGGAACGGCAGCGGCTTGTGAATGATCTGAATCAGGCTTCAATGAGGCCGCGGCATTTCGCCACGGAAGACTCTATGCGCGATCATTCCCCAAGGCTGAATGGCAGGCTTCAATGAGGCCGCGGCATTTCGCCACGGAAGACTACAACTGCCATGGCTATTTCGACCGGCCGGGCGCGGCTTCAATGAGGCCGCGGCATTTCGCCACGGAAGACAGGCGACGCCCACCATCCACTGGCAGTCCCCGACCCTGCTTCAATGAGGCCGCGGCATTTCGCCACGGAAGACGCGCTGACCATTCACTCTGTTCCGATCTTTAAGCTGCTTCAATGAGGCCGCGGCATTTCGCCACGGAAGACCGAAACCGGACATAGCCGTGTTCCGGCGCTTAGCGCTGCTTCAATGAGGCCGCGGCATTTCGCCACGGAAGACCTGATTTAACCGAGCCGTGGATTCCACGGTTCAATTCTGCTTCAATGAGGCCGCGGCATTTCGCCACGGAAGACTCTCCGCCGCTCTTCAAGACGCAGCAGATCGTCTTCGCTTCAATGAGGCCGCGGCATTTCGCCACGGAAGACTCCTTGTCCCAAATCTCGTGGATCTTGCAGGTCTTGCTTCAATGAGGCCGCGGCATTTCGCCACGGAAGACGATGACCTGCAGCAGGCCATTGCCGCCGCTCAAGGCTTCAATGAGGCCGCGGCATTTCGCCACGGAAGACTTATTAGCCTCGTGGTGGATTGGGCGAGAGGGGAGCTTCAATGAGGCCGCGGCATTTCGCCACGGAAGACCACTTGCGTGACCGGCGGATTCACCGTGTCATCATGCTTCAATGAGGCCGCGGCATTTCGCCACGGAAGACCGGTCAGGCGTGGCAGAAAGAGCGCGAGAAAGTGGCTTCAATGAGGCCGCGGCATTTCGCCACGGAAGACACTAATGGATGAGAAATGCGGATATATGCTACAGTGCTTCAATGAGGCCGCGGCATTTCGCCACGGAAGACCCGGGCTCCGGGTGGGGGATGTCCACGAACTTGGGGTTGCTTCAATGAGGCCGCGGCATTTCGCCACGGAAGACTCTGCACGTCCGCTCGGGAGCCCGGCAGAGCATCATCGCTTCAATGAGGCCGCGGCATTTCGCCACGGAAGACGCGCCGATGTTGAACGCGCCCTGCACCGGATCGAGGCTTCAATGAGGCCGCGGCATTTCGCCACGGAAGACCGCTCGCACAAAAATTCAACTCTAGACAAGCACTTGCAACGGTACATGCGAGTGGTGCCCATAATAGAGCCGAAGCTGCGGATAAGCAAGGGACTTGCTGAAGCGCATCGAGAAAATTTCCTTAATTTTTAAAGAGCTACGCCATGCGAGCGCTTCCCGGATATCGCGCATCACTGCAGCGCTCGCAATGCCCCGGCAAAAAAATCAAACGATGACGGGCTCGCGGGCCACCGCGGAAAACGACTTTCCCAGACTCACGACCCGCGGCGTCACCCCGTCGGCCGGTCCGACATCGAGAAGGATCACATGGTCATCGGCATGGTGAATGATTCCGTCGAGCAGCGCAATGAGCTCGGCATGCCGCTGCATGGAGAGTCGGCACTGGAACACGGAGAGCTGCAGCCACTCACCGAAACCCTGCATCAGCCGGAAGACACGGCGCCACCGCTTCGGATTGGCAATATCGTAAGTCACCAGATAGAGGTGCTCGTCCTTCATGCGAGTCACCGCGTCGTGAAATTGGGATAATCGGGAAGCTCTCCGAGCAGATGCCGGGACAGAAGGCGCGCTTGTAGCTCCAGCAATCGCCGATAATTCAGCCTATAGCCGAACAGAGGATGGGTGATTTCCTGGCCCATACGCCGCTCGAACGTGCCGATGAAGCGTTTTCGCCCGTCGTCCGTCAGAGAGACGCTACCTGCGACACCGATGAAATCCGAGGGCCGCACTTCGCCGTTATTGATCGCCTGGATGACGGCCGAGTCCGCGATGAGCGGGCGGAACGGTTCCATCATGTCGAGCGATAGCGCCGGGCGGCCGTAACGAGGTTGATGGTAGAACCCGCGGTAACAATCGAAGCCGACTGCGGTTAGGGCGACAGTCCAGGCGCGAACGAGCAGCGCATAAGCGTACGACAGCAAGGAGTTGATGGGATCGGCAGGCGGCCGGCGGTTGCGAGTCTCGAAGTTGAAAGGCATAGATTGGCCGTCCTCGCCACGGCTCAGCATAGCTGAAAACGCAGCGAAATATCGTGCGGCGGCCTGGCCCTCCGCACCGAGCAGTTCGCCGAGATCCGCGGCGCGCTGGGCGCGACGTACGTCCTGCTGAAAGCCATCCAACAAATCCTCGGGCACATTGTCCTGTTTCCAGTTGCGCCGCAACAGGGTCTTTTGGTTCTGGATCTTCGCGATAACGAGCCCTTTCGCCAGGCGCAAGCACGCCTGCGGATCGAAGCTGGCGCGGTACTGCGCGGTACGGATCTCGACATTCTTGTGCCCCGTACCGATGGTATGCCCGAGAAACCAGCCACCGAAGGAATGCCAGGAGACGGGAATATCGCGGGACATCAGCTCGTGCAGAGTGGGCGCCGTCACGTACACCTGACCCATGAGCGCGAGCTGCGAGACGTCGATGAGCCGCACGGTCTGGACTTTCTGATCGTCGATGAAGATCTCTAGCGTCTCGCCTTTCTTGGCGACTTTGGCGCCGCGCGCCTGCACATAGAGCGGCAGCGCCTCGTCGCGAGGCACAGCGAGCGGCCGTGGCGATGCATCCTGCTTGTGCAGATAGTTGACTTCATCGGGAAGACAGATGCCGGACAGCGAGCAGCGACCGCATTTGGGACTGTCTTCCAGCGGCGGCGGTATCTGTCCGCCGGCGGCCACGAGGCGCAATCCGTCGATAGCGTTACGCGTGATTTGCCGCAGTTCTTCATCAAGTGGCACGCGGACCCTCTCGCGGCCTGCCACGTAGTACAGCACGCCTTCCTCGCAGGTGTAGCCGTGCTCTTCGAGGATCATACCTTGAACGCACAGCTGTACGCGCTCGGGATCGTAGGCCCCACGCGGGATGTGAGGGCGCTTGCCGCGCTTGTAGTCAACAGGAGTGACGCTGGCGCCGTCGCCTTCGACCAGATCCATGCGGGCGATGAGGCCGAGACGTGTCGAAGAGAGAACGATTGAGCGCGCATGGATACGCTCGTCTTCGTCTGAGTTGGCTGGGGACGGCAGATCGCCGGACTGCCGATCGACGCGGCGATGTGCATGCCGGCCTTCAACCGTATCCGCGGACTCTCGCCATTCACCCTGTACCCACTCTAGATAGGCAAGTCGTGGACAATATTGATATTCATTGACCATGCGCGCCGGCAGCAACGGCAGGTCGCTAGGGAGAGTGGGGCAGGGGAGGGGGAGGTCGGTTTGCGTTTCAGTCGATGTCATGAGTCAGTGGACGGCAGCAGATGCGGAAAGACAATGTTCAAGAGCTTCATCCAGCTTGCGTATTTCACGCTCGGGATCTAGCCACCAATCGCTTGACCAGATGCGGTGCAGTCGCCATCCCAATCCTTCCAATACGATCTGACGGAGGCGGTCCCGATCGCGTGCCGTGGGCAGAGAATGATAGGTCGCCCCGTCGCACTCCACGCCCAGAATGTATCTGCCGGACTCTTTTGGATGCACGATGCCCATGTCTATTCGATAACCGGAACAGCCCACTTGCGGATGTACTGTCCATCCTTTTTCGCGCAAAGCTTGGATAACCGCGATCTCGAACGGACTGTCGGGCTCTCTGCCCGTCGGTAAAGCCTGCTCGACGATTGCGGACGGGCCTTTCAACGCGAATTCCAGGTAGTTCTTTAAGTCTGTCACGCCGACGGCACGTGTCCTTGATACGTCGATATCCTGTGGCCCGATCGAAGCAAAGATCGTGATGCCAGCGCGGGCGCGAGTCACGGCTACATTCAGTCTGCGCTGGCCGCCTTCCTGATTGAGAGGGCCGAAGTTCATCGGCATCTTGCCGGCCGCATCTTTCCCATAAGTAATGGAAAACAAAATCACGTCCCGCTCGTCGCCCTGGACGTTCTCCAGGTTCTTGATGAACAGACGCTCCGATCCGTGTTCGGCGATCCGTTGCTCCAAGTTTGGCGCTTTGCCAAACTCCGCATCGAGCAATGTCTCGATCAACCTCTGTTGTGTCTGGTTGAAGGTCACAACGCCCAGGGTGAGTTTGCAACGAGTTTCATCGGAGAAGTGCGCCACGATCTCTCTGACAATGGCATCGGCCTCTGCGCGGTTGGTGCGGCTCGCGCTACGATCGTAGATTCCTGGAACAACCACGAGACGAACGGCCATATCCTGTGTCACTGGAGAGGGAAACGTGATCAGCCGAGAATCGTAGTAGCGGTGGTTGGAGAAGGTAATCAGACTTTCATGGCGACTGCGGTAGTGCCACTCGAGCCGCAGCGTCGGCAGGCCCGCACCCAGGCATTCGTCTAGGATGCTTTCGAGATCCTTGACGGGCGCATCCTCCGCGCTCTCCAGTTCGGAGTCATCCTCGCTGTCGGCGCGGTTGAAAAAGTTGGTCGGTGGAAGCTGCTTCGGATCGCCGACAACCACGAGTTGCTTGCCTCGTGCGATCGCACCCACGGCATCCCATACTGGAATTTGCGAGGCTTCGTCAAAGACCACGACATCGAAATTCGAATGGGTTGCGTCCAGATATTGGGCTACAGACAATGGAGACATCAGCAGGCAGGGTTTGAGTCTTGGCAGCAGGTTCGGAATGCGTTGCACCAATTGACGCACCGGCTTATGTGCTCTCTGCTTTGCAAGTTCGCGCAATACGAGACCCAGCTCAGGGTCGGGTTTCTCGCCGGTTTTTTGCCGGGGAACCTTGCTTGCAAGCACTGCGGTAATGTATTGCTCGGTCAGCTTCTGGAAACGTTCGTCGGTCTCCCGGAATTCCCGGATCTTTCGCTCGTGATCCGCGCTGGAGAAGCTACGCAATACGGGCTCACGATCGATCAATGCCTTGAGCCACCAGACCTGATAGGAATATTCTGCATAGGCATCCAAATCGGAAATCCCCACCTCACCTCGCTCCAATTGAGCAACGAGGCTTTCCAGCTGGGCAGCCAGCATTCTCGAACGCAATTCACGCCAGCGGCACCAGACGCGCAACCAGCGCCTGGATGACATCCATCCCCCGACAGACGTACGGAGTCGGCTGATGAAACCGGCGGCATGGGAATCGCCTGTCAATGCCGAGCCGGAGCCTGCAGTCTCGGTAACCGCCTGTAGCTTGCCGCGTAAATCCCTCCAGCTTTCCCGAAACGCCACGAACCTGGCGCTCAGTGCCCCTTCAGGAAGGAGCGCCGCCCGCTGATCCGCGACCAGTCGACGTAATCTCTGAACCAGGGCAACCAGGACTTCGGCGCTTCTTCCAGACGGGAATCGACCCACCGCCTCTTCGAAGCGCTGGTTCCATTGAGCGTAACGCTGCACAGTGTCCCAGTCCGTATCAGTCGCTTTGTATTCGGCGCCTAACAACTCAACGGCTTGCCGCTCCGAATTCCTGAGCGCGTGATCCTCCCGATTCAGACCGCACAAGGCGCCAAGAATGGCTGGCATTTCTACTGACGAGGGACGCTGTCGGTCTTTCGTGTAGGGAATGAGTCGGCCCTTGATTTCACGTTGTGCAAGCCATCGTTTTAACCACCAGGCAGCCGAAGCAACCTTCCAGGCCTGTGTAAGTTCCGCGCCATCGACAGAAGCGAGGTCCGACCTAAATCCATCGGACAGTCGGCTCCAATGCTCGTTGCGTTGTTTGCCATGACCGCGTATTAATTCCAGAGTGGTCCGAACCTTTCCATCTCCCGCGTTCGCCAGGACACCAGGTGGGATTTGCGGTGCCTGCAGCAGCACGTCTATCAACCCGTCAACAGCATCGAATAGTGCCGTTGATGCCGCATCGAATCTGATGCCTAATACCATTCCCACGGCCGTCGAAGTTTCTTGTAGTCGGACTGCGGCAGCATCCAATGCCGACGATTCTGCCAGCAATCGCTCTTCCCAGGCATGTGTCCATTCCGTCTGCTGTACCATTGAAAGGGGATGCGCTTTCAACGATCCCAACTCGCCTGCCACGGATTGAGCCGTTCTCACCAGTTCCCGCAACTCATCCAGCGCCACCTCATCATGCACATCCGAATCCGTCCATGGCATTGCCGTCGGCGTCCATTCACGATGGCAGATCGCGGTATCCGTGGCCGTACGCATTGTCAAGCCGTTCCGATGGCGCCGATGCAACGCCTGCACGAAATCGTTTAACCCTGATCGCAAGACAGCCAGCCTCTCGGCCTCCCGCTCCCACTGCTCCTTGGGGAATCTGCTTGAAATGTCCATTGCAGCCCGCAACTGAGCCAGGACTTCCGTCTTACGCGCTTTGGCGGAGTGCAACTCCAGGCAGAAGGGTCCAAGGCCAATCGCATCCAAACGTCGCTTGACCACATCGAGAGCCGCCATCTTTTCGGAGACGAACAGGACGGTTTTACCTTCGCCCAAAAAATGAGCGATCAGATTGGTGATCGTCTGCGACTTGCCGGTGCCGGGTGGCCCTTCAAGGGCAAAATCATGGCCGGCGCTCGCACGACTTACAGCATTCAGCTGCGACGAATCCGCAAGCAACGGCGTCAGAAGAGTCCCTGGAGCATGACGGTCGTCCAGATCTTCGCGAGCGATTAGGTCTTCGCTCGCGCCTATCGCTTCCCGCGGCCGCTCGATCAAATGCCTGACCACGCGGTTTTTCTTGAGCTCCTCCGTGCGGCTCTGTATGTCTTTCCACATTAGATATTTCGTGAACGAGAAAATGCCGAGGAACACGTCCTCGACGACTTCCCAGCGCGAAATTTCCTTAACAGCGAGCCGGAAGATTTGCCAGATCTTCTGGACATCGACACCGCTTTCATCGGCGGGTAAAGGATCGAGGCCTTTGAGTGTGAGTTGATACTTTTCCTGCAGCAGCTGTATCAATGTTGGATTGACGATCGTCTCGTCATCGTGCCGCTCGATCGCGTACCCTGCCCAGACAGATTGCCGGGTCAAAGTAACGGGAACGAGTAAGAGCGGGGCCAGATGCGTTTTCTCGGCCCGTTCATCCTCCGCCCAGCGTAGGAACCCGATCGCAAGATACAGTGTGTTGGCGCCGCCCTCCTCCAAGCCAAGGCGCGCGGCGCTGTAAATCTCATAGAGCCTGGAATCCAGCGCTTTCGGTTCGACCGCCGCCAGCAATTCACCCCGCTGCATCGACTGTTTTGCCAGGGATTCGGTGGGATCCTCACCGGTACGGCGCGCGGCGACAGCAGCAACACGAGGGTCTTCCCCCTGCATGATCTGAGGCAACGCCCGGAATTTCCACTTCTTGCCCTCGGACAAGGCATCTTCCAGGTGCGCGGGATCCGGAACGCGCAGCGGCAAGGTGGATTTCGTCGGCTTGAAATTGATCAGGCGATTGCGCAGCGTCAGATCGAGGAGCTTGGATTTCCAGCGCGTTAGCCTGCCCGCCGCGGTCTCCGGTGGAATATCCTCATCGAGGAGAATGGCCTCGCCGTCGAGGGAAGGCAATGAGGGCGCGGATTCGATCTGCGGCAACTGCACGGACAATGCCGCGTGCTCCTCCGCTTCGATACCGCCGCCTCCACGGATAGGCAAAGGCCGAATCTGTTCGATCCGGCAGCGCCTGATATCCAGAGCGTAAAGAAACTCTTCCTCGTTCTGTAGGTGTTGGAGGCCTAGCTCGCAGGCCGCCTTCAAGGAGGGCTGCGGACGGTGAGTCAATACGGTAGTTTCGAATACTAGCAATTCACCGCTGGCAACGCGCTTGCGCACCGCCTGTCCGTCATCGAGAACGGCGGTGGGCAGGGTCGTATTGATCAGCCAGCACCCTGCCCAGGCATGTCCCTTCTTCATCAGCACGATGGGATTCAGGCCCGCCTGCTCCAGGCACGAGACCACGAGCATCGTCAGATCTAGGCAGGTAGCTATGCCGCCTGAAAGAACGCGATCGGGCGTGCGAATCTTCTGACCTTCTTGTCCAAAGGATGCCGGCGGTTCGCTGTAATGGATGTTAACGGCGGCGATGGCGCTGTAGGCGGCGGACATCTGCGCCCAGACATCGTCGCGATTTTTCGATTGGTAGCCGTTCATCGATCGGCCACTGGACTTCGACAATAGTTCTCCGGCCTGATGGATCAACCGATCGATGGCGGGGTTGTTCGGCAGGGAGAATGCGGCTAGCAACTCTGGAAGTGCGCGACTGCCAGCCCATTGGTCGTAGGCCAGGACATCGATGGCTTGATCGACCTTGGCTATCTCGACACCCGCACTGCTCACGGTGATGATCAGACGACCACGCTCCGCCTCGGTCAGTTCGGCAAGATAACGGTGGTGGAGTTTCAAATCTATAGCGTCGAGATGGTGAACTCCATGCGCATCGAGCCGCTCGAACCGAAGCCGTAAGGATTCAGAGAATTCAGGCTCACAGCGGATGGAGATTTCGATGTCACGCAGCGCTTCCTCCGTCGTATTTGTGAGCGTGAGGCCCCGGATAAGGGGCACATTATTCTGATAGGAAGCGTAGTTAACAGTGGGATCGGCAAGAATATCGATCTCAATCTTGGCCGTATAGATCTCTGCCGTTTTTGAATCGACTGCTGAGCTTTCCATGTTGTGTCCTTCTGTCAACTTCATTTCGCTGCCAACTTCAGAAACCTTTAATCATCAAGGCACGAAGTCTTTCTGCAAGAGCGTCTTCTTACCGTAGGCGCACAGTATTTCCGGCGGGAATTGAGTAATTTACCAGGGATGGCCGCAGCTCTAGCTTGGTTAAAATCTTCGCTCCAACTATCATCTCCTGCAGGCCAATCATGAGGCGCACCCAATATGCGTCCGCCTCCCGCATGAGCAAACACAAAATCAATGAACACATGACAGCGGAGTTTGTCCCGCGTCAATGAACCGTTCGCCGACTGTCCAGGCGGAATCTCCGGGCGCAGATGTTCTGGTATTCCCAATGCGTCGCGGCCGAAATACACAAATAGTTCAGCGGCAAGAACAAACTTTCCAGAAATATCGTGTATCCTCGATTCAGCTTTTGAGCAGCCTACGGCGCCATCCCAATGATTCGGGTTGCGCAATTGCTCGAATTGATTGGCTGCCTGTGCCCCAGGGCAGAGTGGCCTGTAGATATTGTCCCCTGCTCGATAAACCTCATGCGGGCTGTCTGGATCAGGAATCTTGGACTGGAATGTCTTGTCACGAAAGTAGTCGGCGATAGAAAGCTTCCGTGAAACTTTCATCAAATAGACAAGACGCTCGCCTCCCACAGGATCGCCGCACAAGCTCTCCGACGTAAATCCCGCAATCCAATCGCCGACTTTCTTCGAGTATCGAATCCTTGGCTTGCAGGTCGCAAGCGTTAGAGAGCCCCAGAACGGATTCGGCGCAAAGCCAGAATCGTTCGTCAATTTATAAGAAAACAATCTTGCTGGCGCGGTTTCCGACATAATTACTCTCTGCTCCTTCCAGCAGAAAAAAGTCCACCTCCTAGATGACAGGTTTTTCCGATAAGAATCGGACCGCTGACGGCTATCGAAAACTCAATGCGCATGCGACCAGAAATGCCTCCATTAGGACCCGTTGTGCACTGGATTGTTTCGATTCGCACAGGTCTTGGCAGATTTCGCTGCGCAAGTTCAGTCATGGCATCGGCTACTAATGCATCGCATGCCGTCGTCTTTTTGGGATGTCGTGTTATGCGATACTCCGTGAAGTTTTCCCAGTGCAAGGCCGGAGCAAGTAACGGATCGTCCGCATGAGCGGCGGAGGATCTTAGTTTCAGCTTTCCTGCTGCAGCGGCTCGCAACTCGGTGAATCCGGCCAGTGATGCGGCGAGCACAGACAAATGCTTTTTCTCGTCCCGAGATGCTTGACGATGCTCCATCACGTGGGGCGCTAAGATAAGTAGTCGGTCACGCGGGAGATCGGCAATGAATGCAAGATGTTGATGGCCATTTCCGCGCGCCGGATCTCCATTACGCTCGTGCCCGGTAAAGAACAATGGCAAGGGCGAACTCGATTTTCCAAGCGTTGCCTGTACTCGTGACATGACGGCGCGGCGCAGGGCATGGGTCAGTTCGATCGGATCAGCGTTGGCTGCCAATCCATCGACGATGGCGAACGAAAACACACCTTCGACCTTGCGCAGCGGTGCCATCAGGCCCAAGCCCAGATAACATCCGCTACCCAGCACGATCGGTCCGCTGACAGGCTCGGTAAATTCTATTTCGACATGCCAGAGTCGTTCCTTGGCGAAACGAGTTCCTGCTGCAAAGACTTCAGCGCGTTCGCCCTTGGCTTCGAAAGGTTCACGCTGCACGCGCAGGCTGGCGATGCGCTGCCTAAGTCCCGCATGACGCAGTGCCTGCGCAACCTCGTGACATGCCCGATGATGCTCCGACAATCGCTCGGCCCCGTTCTTCGCCTGCTCATCCCGCGTGGCTGGGTCAATGCGGCGGCGTGCGACTAACTCCGGCAAAGCAAGCGGTGTCACGCTGCGCCACAAGCGCGACGATACACTCTCTCCAATGCCATAGTGCTCCAGCATCGAATCATCATCCGCCGCGACCATTTCTACAGGCGAGGACAATATCTCGCCGGTTTCGGTGTCCACTTCCTTCGGCTGGACTTCCAGCACGGAAAACGCCCAGGCCACATCATCAGTGCGTAGCGGGCAATTCGGCGGCACTTCCACCAGCACGCGGCGGATGCTTCTGTCCACACGAACGAAGCCAATGGACGGCAAGGGAACTATGCGAACACGCAGCGCCTTGTCCGCTTCCGTGGCGTCGCGGCCTATCAGCACCTTGCTGATCGTGCCTTCGTCGAGAGGTTTTTCTCGCTTTACCTGATTCAACTTGGCAACCGCGCCATCGCGTAGCTTTAGCACCAGCGCTGCCGTCTTCTTCAACGGCCAGCGCGCGAACGGCGAGCCGGGCGAAGTCGTGCGACGTAGGTCGAACAGCAGCCGGGTTACCGGGCTGGTGTAAGCCACCGAGCGAAACCGCGGCTTGGGCGCGTTGGCAAATTCGGTGCGAACGCTTCGCCCTTCACCCACGTGGCGGAACCGCTGCGCGCCTGCCCTGTAGCGAATCTCCAGACTTTCGAGCGAGCCTTGTTCGGGACAATCCAGCGCCGCGCCTGGTCCTTTTTCGGAAGGCCGGTAAATCACGCCCCGGTATTCGGCTAGACACGCTTCGGCTTCAACCTCATCCAGCACCTCACCCACCGCCCAGGCCATGTCCACACCACGGCCCAGCTGATACACGCCATCGGCAATGCTGCACACGGATTTCGCATGAACTTCGTTACCATCAAACTGCCAGACATAGAGCAGCGGCACGGACGCATCGAACAGCCGTGGACGGATATGTTTGGTTGCGCTGCGAATTTCTGCCACGCGGCGGATGTCGCCGCCTTTGGCATCCAGATCATTATTCGGCACAAACAGGATGACATGCTGCCCCTCATGCTTCGCGGGCGCGGCGACGACCGGTGCGTCCAGTTTCTCCAGCCACTTTAATGCCTCTCTTGCCAAATCCAAAGTCGGCTGCGCCGCCGCAGCCACCAGCGCCTGAAACAGTCGCGCGGGCGCAGGTGGCCAGTCGCCAGCGCCGTGATAGCGACCGTCGTGGAAGCGGACGGAGATCAGAAGGGCACGGATCATGACGCTGCGGTTTCCGCTTCAGGTGCGGCCTGCTGACCGTCAGCCTTTGGATCATTTCCAGCCTTGCCCTTACCTTTCTTTGCGGCCCTCTTGGCTTCGCTTTTCGATAGCAATCCCTTGGCCGCATCTAAACCGAAAGTGTGTTCAAGCGGATAAGGATGCTCGTTTTCGTCCTTCGGCCACTTAGCCTTGAAAGGCTCGACAGATTTCTTTGCGAAATCCACGAGGTCATTGCGGCTCGGAAAGTTCTTAATTGGTTTGGGTTCACCACGACGAGGAACCTCATTCCACTCATCCTTCTCATCAGCGTAACGAAGCAAGCAACCTTCGCGCAGGAACATATCAAGCTCGGTACTTGCGGCGAGCAATGCAAGGCTCAATAAATACCTCTGAATCTGTTTCGTATCCTCATTCACACCGCGCAAGCTTCGCAACGCAACGAGGTTGATGGTGACATGACGCTCGATCGGACCTTTTGCAAGCACCCCACCGAGCACACGTGCCTCCAGATTAGGTGCTCCGCTGATGAATTGCGCCACTTTGTCGGTCTTGCGAAATGTTGCCGGCGCGTCCGCCAGTCCCACTTCGGACAGTTCAGTTTTCTTCTTCTCCGCCTCTTCCTTGAGAGCTTGCTGGGTCTCTTCGTCGAGCGACTTCCAAATTGAATTGAATTGCGCGGCACTATGGAGAACATCAACATCCCATGCACGAATGATGGAGCGAACAAGCCGAGGGCGCTTCTCGCCCGTGCCATCACGCGAGTCCCACACGCCGAACAAGAGGGAAGTGGGTGCTACCGAGCACAATGGTCCGGCGTTTCCGTGACGGTTCAACGCCACAAACGCTGGAGTGATGATTTTCGCCAGCGAAGGAGTTGCCTTTACCACAGCATCGGCACTCCGATGCGCCAAGTCGAGAAGCGATTGCCGCCTTTCGTGTTTTTCACCGTCCTTTTCCTTGACATTCAGAATGATCTCAACCTGCGGCACAAGCGCGGCAAGCGGGTTGAGTTCTTCGCCGTCGTCGTTCTTCCCCGTGGATTTGAACATCGGCTCCATGCGGTTTGCCTGCGAACCCACGCTGTCTATGGTCGCCACCTTCGTGCCGTCCGACAGGGTGTCAATGTTGTAGCCGATGTCGGCATAGGTCGGCGGGAAAATTACGCCGTCTTCGCCTTCGACCGGAAGCAGTTTCTGCTTCAAGTACAGTGCGACGTGACCATCCTTGTCGGCCCATCCATCGAAAAGTTTGGTCAGTTCTTCAGCGTTCATTTGACATTCTCCCGTTGAGCGAAAGTGACGATCTTGTTCTTGCCAGACAGGGCGAGTTCGAAACGAAATTGGCGCATGGGTAGCGATGGGATGCCACTCTGAAACGCGGCACGCGCCAGCACGGGGGGCAACAAGCCGCTCCAAACGGCATAGCGCACTTGGCGCACGCCGAACTCCATGGGCCGGGTATGTTCCAGTCCGCATGCAGCGAGTAGATGCACCACGGGGGACGCCGCAACACCGTGCTTTTGCGTGTTTGGCGAATATCCGGCATCCAGCGCTGTCCAAGCACCGCGCGGGTCGAAATTGAAGCTGCCGCCGATAGGCGTCAGCACATCGAAGGGTTTGGCAATGAGGTCATTTTGTTGCCGGTCATCCCAAAGATGCTTGATGCCTTTGTATTTGAGGTCGCCGACGGTCTGGTTTTTCTTCGGCTTCTGATGTGTGCCGGTGAGCATGGCGCGAACGATGCGCTCCGCTGAGCGATTGCCGGAATAAAGTTTGAAAGTGTTTCGCCGCGAACCGTCCGCCCAGTGGCTGACTTCAATAGCGGGTTTGCCTGAAACAGAAATGCGTGAAGGCAGAGACAAAGCATCCGCGTCCTTAGTCGGGAAGGTTTCCGAACCCACAAGCACAAGCGAAGTTGACACTTCACCAGCATCTTCATCGGAATCTTCGTCTTCTTCATCGTCACCATCTTCGGCATCAGCCTTCTTCTTGGGCGGCTCGACATAACCGACAGGCGTCACGCGCTCGACGCTGGCGTTTGCCAGAAACTCCAGCACCTTCTCTACGGGCTTGGCATCGCCCGCCACGGACAAGTGAAATTTGGCTTGCTTGGAATCGCTCCAGTCAAACCCAGCCTCGGTGTCATCCAGCAGTGCATCCGCCAGTTCCATGAAGCCCAGGCAGGCAAACACCTGGCCGGGGTTGAACAAATCCACGGGTATCTTCGATAAGGCCATCAGTCGCTCCTCTCGTCATTGGCGCGAGACGCCTGCGCGTCGGCGGCGCGCAGCAGCGATTCCCACCATGCCAAGCCCCACGTCCCCCAGCGTTTTTGCAGGCGCGCGAAACGCAGCGCCACTGTCCGCGCCCGTTCTTCCAGCACGGAAGGCGGCGCGTCTTCGCAGCCTTCGGTGGCAATCAGCGGACGCGCGAAGCCGTGGTGCGCGGCGATGAGGTGCAGGGCAAGTTCAGCGAGATCTGGATTCTTCTCTCGCAACTTCTGGAAATCGGTATCCTTCTCGGCTTCGGGCAATGAACCGAACTCATGCCGGTAGCCGCCCAGCACCGCTTGATTGATAGGACCGCGCGTTTTGGCAAGCGGCTGGCTCGTCTTGCCTAGCTTGGTCGCATCACGCTCCGCCCTAAAAGCGCGTTGCCAGCGATTTGCCCGCTTGCCTTCGTCGTGCAGCCGGGCAGCGATGCACAAGACGCAAACATAGTCGTCGGGCAACCCCAGATGCTTGCCGATGGTAGCAGCCCGTTCCGCAGTCCAAGACTGATGCTCGTCCAATAACTGTGGGCGACCTTCGGCACGATCGTCTTCGGTGTTGGATGTATCGTGCCATTTCTGCACCGAGAGCCAGTGCGTGGCTTCGCCGTCCGCGCTGCGCTCCAGGTCGAAGCGCAGGCTCTCGCGCCAGCCGTCTTCTGGGGGTTCGATGTCGTCGCTGCTTTGTTCAAACACACGGAAACGAATGACCGGCTTGCCGTCGGCGCTGCTGATCCAGCCTGTGCCGTTATCCGGTGTGGTCGGCGCATCGGCGGAGTCGTCTGCCAGCAGGCCACTACGCAGCCCGCCAAAGCGGGCATCCATGACCAGGGTTTTGCCATTGAGGTCGCGCTCGATGTCCTCAAGGAGTTTCTTGTCGCCCTTGTCCTTGGAGTCACCGAGCAGGTCGCCCAATTTCAATGTCCGAGCCAGACTGCCATCTATTTTCAGCAGCATGGCAACCACAACGGCCTTTTTCAGCGGCTTCTCATAGTCAGGGATTTTGTTGAGCTTCACGGCGCGGGCTTGCAGCCACTTCATCACGCGGTAGGTTTCCGTCTCCAGCGTTTCGCTGACATGCAGCGGCGCAGCTTCAAAGAAGTCTTCGATTTCTTTCTTGCTTGCGGACTGCTTTGTGCGAACCGGCAAATGTTTGCGCCATGCCACGATTGTTTGCGGCAATTCGTCTACCCAGCCACGCAGCCACGGCGTGACTTCAGGCCGCCCGGTGTGCTCGGGCAGCGAAGTCATGGCCCAAGCATCCACGAGCGCGCGGTTCAGGGCGGGGCGCAAGGGCGGTGGCGAACTCGCGTCTGTGATGAGTTTGGAGAGGGCTGCGTCTATACGGGCACTTTCGCTCAATCGCCACAGGGCTTCGGGGCTGACGTCGAAGAAGTCTTCTCCGTCCTTTTTCTTTAAGGCTTCGCCGAAGGGGGCTTTAAGGCGCCCTTGAAGATTGCGAAACTCAACGAGCGATTTTTCGTGAGCTTCAATGGCTTTTTGCTCTTTATCGTTGAAGCTTTCTTCTTTGTTCTTTTTTTCCAACGCCTCTTTCGCGGCCTTCTTGGGTTCCGGTTCCGCTTCGGCGAGAACAACTATTTCTGCATTCCTGCCCTCGCCGCCACGCCGGTTCACGCGCCCAAAGCGCTGCACCATGCGCTCCCACGCCACGAGGTCGCAGACCATGTGGTCGGCGTCCAGATCTACGCCGACTTCGCCCGCTGAAGTCGCCACCAGAAACGCGGGCTGATTCCGTTCCTCCCTTCCGCCCGCAAGAAAACCCAGGGTCTGCAATCGCTCTTGGGCCTCTTTACGTTCGCGCACACGGCGCGCACCAATGAAAAGCTCCGTGTCGGATTTTTGCTCTGCCTTGTCTTTGAGTTTCCTCTCGACCTCCGTTGCGACATCGCGTTTATCGCAATAGACGATGACTCGAACCGGTTTCAAGGCGTTTTCGCCATCCTGCGCCAGCGCCCAAGCCTGTTCCGCCAAGGCGTCTTCTAGCCTCTTGTCGCCAAGCGGCAGCAAGGTCAGATGCTTCTTGGCGTGCAACCGTTTCTCGGCTTCCTCATCAACAACGGTATCGCCTTCTCGGAAATCCTTTTCTTGGAGCACGAACGGCGCATTCGTTTGCCTGCGCCCTGTGGCGGAAAGTGGCAAGAGTTGAAATCTTGGCACGAGCGCATTCAGTTCCTCTGATTTCGCGCCGTAGCGACTAGCGTTCCCGGCAATTTCCGCTAGCAGCGCCTCAAACGGCGGAACCAGATGCGCTTCGTCCAGCAGCACCAGCGCATCCGCGCCGAGCAGCCCCGCATGGTAAGGCCGCATCTTGCGGCTGACGCCATAGCCCTCGAACAGCAGGCGTGAGCCGATCATGTCTACCGTGCCGACGATGATGGCGGGTTTGACCGGGTCATCCAGCCATTCGCGATTATCCGTGAACTGGCCGCGTAACGTGGAGATGGGCAGCTTTGCGTCCGCCAGCCCCAACGCCTCGGCCAACTCCTTGGCTTCGGGTTTGCCCAGGTTCTTGCGCAGCAACTCGGCAAACTGCGTGGCCTGATCCACCACCGCACGCCGATCCACGATATAAACCAAGCGTCTCGGCAAGCCCGGCTTGGTCCTGTCTTTACCCTCGCCCTTCATCCGCTCGGCCATCGCCACCAGCCAGACCGCCATCACCGCCGTCTTGCCCAGGCCCGTGGGGATACTCACCGCCGACGGCAAAGATTTACCCGACGCGAAATGCTCCTCATGCAAACGCCGCTGCCAACGCATGGGCATGTGGCCGGTCAATACATAAAATAAATCATCGAAGTTGTCGCCCGAATCGACCATTATTTCCCCACTGTCTAGTTATATCTCGGCCTATTGGACAGGCCTCATTCGCGCCTCATCCGACGTGTTCTTTCACTTGAGAACTTCCCATCTTCCACCTTTATCCGGCCCCACGCGTCGGATTACTTTGTTCTCCTGCATCCTACGCAGGTGATACTTCACCCCGTTCTCGCTGATCCCCAGCACTTGAGCCAATTCCCTACGCGTGATATCTGACTGCTGAGTAATCAGTTCGATGATTTTCTGGGTAGTTTTCTGGGTAGTTTTCTGTGTAGTTTTCTCCGGACTTCCTGCTGGCGCTACCCCTGTAGCAGCCTCCTCCCTCCGAACCGTCGCCACAAACAAGCACCCGCCCCGATCATCGCGGAAATCGATCTTCGGCCAGGATTCGATCGCTCGGGGCACTCCCGAACCCAGTCCACGATAGGGCAAAATGCCTTTGGCGACGAAACTCGCGAGAATAGGATTGCGGAGATTGGAATTGCCTGCTCGGATCTTCTCAACGGTGAGACTGTTGGGCAGGTGGCCGGGACTGACGATTTCTATCCGGTTGCTGAAAACGAACAGCCGGATCGGCGCGCTAACCATATAGTCCCGATGCACGAGCGCATTGACTAGCAGCTCTTCGAAAACGACCGCCGGAATCTCGGGAACACCCAGACTATTAATCCCACGCCCGGCCTGAACTTTTCGCAGGTTACGCATTACGAAAGCGAGTGCACCGTCGAACACCCGGCGGAACGGTCCCTCGAAATCCTCCGTATCCTGGTAAGTCGTCGTGTGGATGTTGGTCCCGGGATAACTGACCGCCTTGATGATGAACTGGGGCTTGAAGCGCTCGGGTTGCTCGCCGAACAGCAGTAGGCCAGCCAGGTTCAGCGCACCCTCCTCAGTCGCCAGATTCGTATTTTTCAGCAGCCTCAGACGTTCGGCCGGGTCGTTGGGAAACTCCTGGTCGTACTTGTCTCTCAGGAAATCACGGAAGCGCAGCTTGTCCAGTGCATCCAGGCCGGCCCGGGTCGGTAGTGCATCGGCATGGAACTGGTCGCTCATCTGAAAAAATCGGCGCAACTCCTCCTTCGAGTTAATGCGCCGTTTATCCGCGCCAGACTTGAGCCAGATCACGCCATTCCTGTCGAAATAAGGCTTGTCTATTCCTTTTGGAATAGTGAGCGCGATAACAACGCGCTCATTCCTGAGCGGTATATTGCGGGTTTGAACCGCGAGTGGACTGCGCACCGACTGGCTTGCCGTATTGCCGATCAGTTGATTGACCCGTTTGACATCCGCAGGTGACAGGCCGGGCGTCGTCCCGTCGTCTGCGACACCGATATAAATCGTCCCTCCCTCGGAATTGGCGAACGCCACCATCTCGGACGCGAGCGAATCTCCATTGTTTACGTCCAGCTTGAACTGGCGCGTGGTGTCTTCACCAAGCGAGATGTCGGTGAGGGCCCGCGGTAAAGCTGCAGCCTTTCTATTCACGACAAACTCTCCGCGGCCGAGCCCTCCCCAATCTTCTTCACCGCCAACTCTTCCGCCTGCAGCGCTCTGGGCAGCTTTTCGATCTGCTCTGGTACTCCGATCTCGCTGTCATCCGTACCCACCTTGAGGTCGCGAAACCGCCGCGCCGACACCAGCACGCGGCTCTCGAGCGCCGACGTCGATTTGTTGTATGCTTCCACTGTCTTCCCGAGCCGCTCTCCGAGCTTGCTCCAGTGCTCGCCTAGCGTGGCGACGCGCTCGTACAGCTCCTTCCCCAGCGTCGCCACTTCCTCCGCATTCTTCGCGAGCGCCTCTTGGCGCCATCCGTAGGCGACTGCCCGCAGCAGGGCGATCAGTGTGGTGGGGCTCGCCGCGATCACCTTCTCGTTGACCCCGCATTCGATGAGCGAAGGATCTTCCTGAAGCGCGGCGCTGAAGAAGACCTCGCCCGGCAGAAACATCACGACGAATTCCGGCGTAGGGGTGAACTGCTCCCAATAAGCCTTGCGCCCCAGAGTCAGAATATGACTGCGCACCTGCTGGGCATGCTGCGCGGCGTGCAGGCGTTGCGCCGCTTCGTCCGTGGCCTCCACGGCCGCGAGATACGCGGACACGGGCGCCTTAGCATCGACGACGATATGACGCCCGCCGGGCAGCTTGATGATGAGGTCAGGCCGAAGCCGGCCGTCCTCGGTCGTCCGGTTTTCCTGCTCGACGAAATCGCAATGATCGAGCATGCCCGCCATCTCGACGACGCGTCGCAACTGCAGTTCGCCCCAACGCCCGCGCACCGTCGGTTGCCGCAGCGCCTTGACGAGATTGGCCGTCTCGTTCCGCAGCACCGGCAGATGCGTTTCAACCAGGCCTTTGAGCTGGGCGTTGAGCTCGGAATACGACGAAAGGCGAGCTTTTTCGATCTCACCTAGCTTGCCGTCAACCTTCTCCAGGGATTCCCACAACGGTTTCACCAGCGCGTCCACCGCTTTGTGGCGCGCGTCCAGATCTCCCTTGGCGTTATCCTGGAATTTCTCCAGACTCGCCTTGGCAAGCTCCATGAACGCTTGGTTGTTGCTCTTGAGCGCGTCTGCGGAAAGCGCCTTGAAGGCATTCAGCAGGGATGTCTCTGCCTCGGCAAGCAGCTTCTGCTTTTCCGCCGCTGATTGGATAGCCGCATCATGAAGTGTTTCCAGCTCGGCGATTCTCGCCTGTTGCTCCATTGAGGTATGCGTCAGTGCTTCGATCCGGCCCTCGAGTCCGGGGATGCGCGCCGCCTGTGCCTCGGCTGCGGCCCGACGCCCGGCCTCATCGCGGCATTGCTCGATGGCACGCGAGCATTCGGCCTTCAAATGACGGAAAGACCAGATCATGACTGCCGCCAGGATCAATGAAGCCAGTGTGATTGCGACCTCGATCATTCAGCCCTCCTATGCCCTTCGCTTTGTAGCGCTATGCGCAAAGCCGGAGGATGCGCCCCTGTACTCGCAAAACACGCCATCGCACGCGTAAAGTTTTCCGACGCTCATCGCGGGTATTGAGCCAACGCCCGCTCCAGCGCCCGGCGCACCTCTTCACGCAGCGTCTCAGGCCCCACCACCTCCACCTCCGCCCCATGCCGCAGCACGTCCATCGCCAATTCTCGGGAGTCACGATAGGGAATCTTGAGCTCATACCGCCCGTCGGTCAGAAACTGTCCTGACTGCTGCGGATGCCAGCGCTCATCGGCGACCCAGCGTGCTCGCTCGCCGGAGAAGCGCAGTACCGCCGTCTTGTTGGCCTTGCCGGCGAAGATTCCATAGGCGCTGGCGAAATACTCCTCCAGCTCAGCGGCCGGACGCTCATCCGCCGGCTCGTCGAGCTGTGTCGCGGCCCGGATCCGATCGATCGCAAAGCTGCGCAGAGCGCCTCTCAGCTCGTCCCAGGCGTCGAAGTACCAGTTGTCTCGGTAATGGACGAGCCTCTGAGGCGAGCATACCCGCTCCGTCTGCTCGTCCTTGCTGCGGGAGTGATAGCGGATGGCGAGCTTGCGGCGCTGCAGTGTCGCGCTTGCCGTCACGTCGAAATGTGGGCCGGGCGAGCGTGTGGCCTGACCACACAGGCGGATCCGCGCGCCGGCCTCGCTCAGACTCAGGCGCTTGTGCTTGAGCAGCTCGTTCAGCCGTTTCGCGAGAGGCTGAAGGTAAGCCTCGAGCAGGCCGGGCCGCAGGCCCTCCAGCAGATTCTGCAGCACCACCAGCGCCTGCAGCTCGTGGGGCGAGAACCACAAGCCTGGGAGCTGAAACGGGCCTTCATCGGGTGTCTGCCGGTAGCGGTAGCCATCGAGGTCGGCATCGAGCTCGATCGGTGCGCCGAGATACTCCTTCATTTCGCGGATGATGCGTAGGACGGTCGAGGAGGAGCATTCGAGACGGGCCGTGAGGTCCATCATCGGCACGGGTATACGCCGCCCATCGAGCAGGAGGTGTAAGGCGTAGATCCGGTCGAACTTGTCCATATATTGAACGTGGCCCTGAGACTGCCGCCGACGGCAGTCCCGAGACCTCCATTACTTTTGTGGCTCTATCCTCCCTAGACGGATGTGAGCCACAAATCCGTTACTGCAATATCGCGCTGCCGGTCAGAGATTTTTGATCAGCGCATCCCCAAACCCGCTGGTCGAGACCTCCTTGGCCCCCTCCATCATCCGCGCGAAGTCGTAAGTTACCGTCTTCTGCCCGATGGTCCGGTCCATCGCCGTGATGATGGCATCCGCGGCCTCGAGCCAGCCCATGTAGCGCAGCATCATTTCCCCGGACAGCAGCACCGAACCGGGGTTCACCTTGTCCAGGTTGGCATACTTGGGCGCGGTGCCGTGAGTGGCCTCGAACACCGCATGGCCGGTCAGGTAATTGATGTTGCCGCCCGGGGCGATGCCGATACCGCCCACCTGCGCGGCGAGCGCGTCGGATAGATAGTCGCCGTTGAGGTTCAACGTCGCGATGACGTCAAACTCCTCCGGCCGCGTCAGCACCTGCTGCAGGGTGATATCGGCGATGGCGTCCTTCACGATGATCTTGCCGGCTTTCTTCGCCGCATCCATTTCCGTGTTGGCGTCTTTCTCGCCCTTGGCTGCCTTGGTGCGCTCCCATTGGTCCCAGGTGTAGGTCACATTGGCGAATTCCCGCTCCGCGAGCTGGTAACCCCAGTTGCGGAACGCGCCCTCGGTGAACTTCTGGATATTCCCCTTGTGGACGATGGTCAGGCTCTTGCGCTTGTTGGCCACCGCATACTCGATGGCCGAGCGGATGAGGCGCTCGGAGCCGTCCTTGGAGACGGGCTTGATGCCGATGCCGGAGCTCTCGGGGAAGCGGATCTTGCCGTACGCCTTTGGAAAATTCTGCTTGAAGAGCTCGAGGAACTTAGCGTTCTCCTGCGTCCCCATCTCGAACTCGATGCCGGCGTAAATGTCCTCGGTGTTCTCGCGGAAGATCACCATATCGACCTTCTCGGGGTGCTTGACGGGTGAGGGCACGCCCTTGAACCAGCGCACGGGCCGCAGGCACACGTACAAATCCAGCATTTGGCGCAGCGCTACATTCAGTGAGCGGATGCCGCCTCCCACGGGCGTGGTGAGGGGCCCTTTGATCGACACCAGATACTCCCGGCAGGCCGCTACCGTCTCATCGGGCAGCCAGCTCGCGAAAAGCTTGTTGGATTTCTCGCCGGCATAGACCTCCATCCAGTGGATCTTGCGCCGGCCGCCGTAGGCCTTCTGCACAGCGGCATCCATGACGCGTACCGCCGCGCGCCAGATGTCAGGCCCGGTGCCGTCGCCCTCGATGAAGGGGATGATGGGGTTATCGGGCACGGCGAGCTTGCCGTCGCGAATGGCAATCTTGGCGCCCTGCTGGGGCGGGGTGACTTGGGGTGTGGCAGGCATGGCAATCTCCCGATTCGATTCGGCAATGCTAGCATGCGCGCCGCCATGAGCCGCACTCTCAAAACCACCCCGGCCGCCGACGGATTCCGCATGCCCGCGGAGTTCGAGCCGCATGCCGGCACCTGGATGCTCTGGCCCGAGCGGCCGGACAACTGGCGCAACCGCGCCGAGCCGGTGCAGCGCGTCTTCGTCGAGCTGGCCACCGCCATCGCCCGCTTCGAGCCGCTTTCCATGGGGGTATCACCGGCGCATTTCAGTGCGGCGCGCTCGAGGCTGCCGCCGCACATCCGCGTGGTCGAAATGACGCACGATGACTGCTGGATGCGCGACGTGGGACCGACTTGCGTGGTCAATGCCCGGGGGATCGTGCGCGGCGTCGATTGGCGTTTCAACGCCTGGGGCGGCGTGCAGGGCGGCCTGTATTCTCCTTGGGATCAGGACGAGCTGGTCGCGCGCAAGGTGCTCGAGATCGAGCGCCGGGACCGCTACGCCGCGCCGTTCATCAATGAAGGCGGCGCCGTGCATGTGGACGGGGCGGGCACGGCGCTCGTGACGGAAGAATGTCTACTCAACAAAAATCGCAATCCCCGCGCCAGCCGCGCGCAGACTGAGGCACGGCTCAAGGCTTATCTCGGTGTGAGCCGCGTCATTTGGCTCGGTAACGGGGTCTTCAACGACGAGACGGATGGTCATATCGATGAGCTCGCCTGCTTCGTGCGGCCGGGCGAGATTTGTCTCACCTGGACGGATAATCGCCGGGACCCGCAATACGCCATCTCACTCGATGCCTGGGAACGCCTGAACGATGCCCGCGATGCCCGCGGCCACCGCTTCAAGATCCACAAGCTGCCACTGCCCGGCCCGCTCTCCATGACGCGCCGGGAAGCCCGCGGTGTCGTACATCGCCCCGGCACCAGGCCGCGCCTCGCGGGGGAGCGGCTGGCCGCCAGTTATGTGAATTTCTACATTGCCAACGGGGGTGTCGTGATGCCACTGCTCGATCCGCGCACGGATCGCGCGGCGGCGGCGCTTCTCAAGCGGCTGTTTCCACGCCGACGAGTGGTCGGTGTACGGACACGGGAGATCCTGCTGGGAGGGGGTAATATTCATTGCGTCACCCAGCAACTGCCCGCCGGTCTCTGAGAGAGCCCATGTCTTATTTCTGTCTGCGGCTGCAGACAGTCCATGAGGGTCCTTTCGTCAAGGCCGGGCTCAAGCGGGCGTCCCGACCGTGACAGACCTCCCACCTGCTCCGGCGGTGCATCTGCCATCCTTGCGCTCCGCAGGCCCCCCTGCTAAGGATCGATCATGTCTATATTGCGGCTAGCGCTGTGCGTGTCGCTCGCGGCCTGCACGCTCTCGTTTGGCGCGGAGATCGAGGTCAATCCGGTTCAACGGCATCCTCCTGCGGCTGCCGGTGCTGACATCCAGCATGTGATCGTGAAGTTCCGGCCGGAAAGCGCGCCGGCTACCGCGAGCCAGAGCGGCCGGGTCCAGGCGCAGTCGGCGCAGGATCGCCTCGATGGGCTGGTGCAACGCGCCAGCGTGACCCTCAAGGAATCGCACGAGATCACGGCCAGGATGCATGCTCTGCAGATACAGCCAGTGAGCTCGGGCGAGTCGCTGGCGGCGGTTCTGGCGCGGTTGCGGGCCGACCCGGCCGTGGAATACGCCGAGCCCGACCAGCGGCGGTACATTCATGCGCTTCCCAACGATCCGCTCTTTCTCAGCGGACAGTGGCATCTCAAGAGCGACATCGGCACGCCGAGCGCGATCGATGCGGTCGACGCCTGGGACACCACCACGGGTGACAACAGCGTGGTCATCGCGGAAATCGATACCGGCGTGCGCTTTCTCCATCCCGATCTCAAAAAGCTGGCATCCGCCGGGCGCCTGCTCGATGGCTACGATTTTGTCAGCGATACCACGGTGGCCAACGACGGCAACGGGCGCGATGCGGATGCCTCTGACCCCGGCGATTGGGTGAGCTCAACCGATCTGCAGAATGCCAAGTTCAAAAATTGCACCCAGAGCAACAGCTCCTGGCATGGCACCCGCGTCGCCGGCATTCTCGGCGCGCTGACCAATAACTCAACGGGTGTTGCGGGTGTGACCTGGAGCGGGCGGATCTTGCCCGTGCGCGGTCTTGGCAAATGCGGCGGCGTGGACTCCGACATCATTCCGGCGATGCTCTGGGCGGCAGGCATTCACGTCTCGGGAGTCCCGGACAATACCAACCCCGCGAAGATCATCAATATGAGCCTGGGCGCCACGGGCAGTTGCCTGCAGACCTACAAGGATGCGATTGCTCAAGTCACCGCGCTCGGCGTGCTCGTCGTGGTCTCCGCCGGCAATGAGGGCGGCCCGGTCGATTCCCCCGCCAATTGTCCGGGTGTGGCCGGGGTGGCCGGCCTGCGGCACGCCGGCACCAAAGTAGGATTCAGCAGTCTGGGCAGCGAGATCGCGCTCGCCGCTCCGGCGGGTAATTGCGTGAGCTCGACGGGCGCTTGCCAATATTCGATCGACACGACCTCGAATGATGGCACCACGACGCCGGGGAACAGTATCTACACGGATCAGACGACGCACATCAATCTGGGCACGAGCTTCTCGGCGCCCATCGTGGCCGGAATCGCGGCGCTGATGGCCTCGGTCAACAGTCATCTCAATTCGGCGCAGCTCATTGCCCGGCTGCAGAGCGGCGCGACCCAGCCGTTCCCCAAGTCGGCCGATCCCACGATTGCGGATTGCCACGTTCCTGCCGGTGCGAGCGACATTCAGAACAGCGAATGCAACTGCACCACGAGCACCTGCGGCGCCGGCATGGCCAATGCCAGACAAGCGGTGGCCGAGGCCCTGCGGCCTTTTGCGATCGCGACCGCGAGCCCGACGACGGCGGCCTATGGACAGACAGTGAACCTTAATGGCTCGAGTAGTTTTGTGTCCAATGGCCGCACGATCGCGAGCTATGCTTGGACCGTGGTCGCAGCGAGCGGCGAGACACCCACCCTCGCCAATGCAGACACCGCGAATGCGTCATTCACGGCGGGGGGCAATGACGTGATCACCTTGCGGTTGACGGTCACGGACAGTCAAAGCGCACAGGACTCCGTCGATGTTCAAGTGACTACACCCACCGTTGCGGTCAGCGTGGCTCCCAGCACCGCAAGCGTAAGCGCACAAACGGGAACACAGGCCTTTACCGCGACAGTGACGGACGCGGCGAATACCGCCGTTACCTGGCAAGTCGACGGCATCACAGGGGGAAATTCGACCCTTGGCACCATTTCGGCCTCCGGTCTCTACACGGCGCCTGCCGCCGTTCCTTCGCCCGCCACCGTGACCGTCAGCGCGGTCTCGGTCTCCGACCCGTCCCGCTCGGGCACAGCACAAGTCACCATCACTCAAAGCACGACGAGCCAGAGCACGAGTGGGAGTGGTACCGGGACGGGTAGTGGAAGTGGCAGCGCGAGTAGCGGCGGAGGCGGTATCTTCGATGGCTGGGAATTGCTGGCGCTCGGCCTGGCGCTTGGCTTACGTCCTCTGCTGGCGCGCAACGCCCCCATGAGGCGGTGAGAACACTGCTGGGCTGGGGCGCGGCCACACTCTGCAGCAGCTGCGGGTGGTGGCTGGGTGCCCACGTAGGTCTGGGTACCGCTGTCATACTCAGCTCGATCGCCGGCGGCGCCGGCCTATACGCCGGCTACCGCTGGTTCGATCAAAACCTGGGATGAACGGTTTTGTGCGAGACGCTAACGCGTCATCGGCACGTTGAACGTCCAGGTCAATCCCAGCGACGCGAGATTGAGCGTGCCGATGCGGCCCGTCTCGAATTTCTGATACTCGCCGCGCACCCCAAGATTGCGCCAGTTCCACTGCGCGCCCCACCCATAGGTGAACTTGGTGGCGCTGTCGTCGAAGGCGATGTTGGCGGCATCGTTGGCGGAGGAGGTCACCCGCGCGGCGCCGACACGGGCAAACAAATCCACATAGGGAACGGGAATGATGCCGAGTGCAGAAATTTCAACCGCATGCGCGGTGCTGCTGAACGCACCCGCGGGCAGGACGGGCGGCGCGGAAGCCTTGCCGAAATCCACATAGGTGGCCTCGACCGCGAACTGATCGGCGAAACGCCAGCCGAGCTCGCCTTTCCAACGGGTATTTTTGTTATCGAGGTCGTTTATGGCGAAGGAGTTGTCGAAGCGTGCCTGGGTGACAGAGCCGCCGATATAGGGGCCTTTGACGATCTCAGGCGCATCTACCGCGGCGGCGGTGGCTGAGACTGAGATCAGAACTGTGGCAATAAGCGTACGAGTCATCGCGAATCTCCTTAGATTGAATAAGCGTCCGGCAACCGGCGAGGCTTATTCAGCAAGGGGAGTGCCCGGGGAAAAATCGTTGTGACGATGCAACGAGTGAGCGCGCGCCTGCGCATGAACAGCCCGCCGGAAGTGCTGGTCATCAACATGGTGCGTTAGGTTGATGCGTCAGGTCGCTGCCGGTGCCTTCATTCCGCCGCGGCGGCATGGCTACCACCGCTGCGCGGGCGCCGCGTGAACCACACCACCGCGATCATCGCGAAGGACAGCCAACCGCATATCCAGAAGATATCGATGGCGGAAAGAAAATAGGCTTGATTCGCCAGGGCCCGGGTCAGCGCGCCCAGGGATTGCAGGTCGCTCAACCCTAAGGAATTCAAGGTGTGCACGGAGGCCTGCAGACGCGGATCGTAGACGCTGGTCGCCTCGGCCAGCTGCGATTGATGCACCGTCGCGTGACGGTCCCAATACGTCGTGACGAGGGAGGTCGCGAACGCTCCCGCCGTGATGCGCATGAAATTGGAGAGGCCCGAGGCGGCCGGCACGCGCTCGTTGGGCACGCCGTCGAGCACAATGGCCAGCACCGCGATGAAGAAGGTCGCCATGCCGATGCCCTGCACGAGCAGCGGCAGCATGTAGGTCACGAAGCTGGCGTCGGCGGTGTAGTGCGAGCGCATGAAATAAGACACGCCGAATGCGATGAACGCGATGGTCGCGATGATGCGCGGATCTGACTTGCCGATGTATCGCCCCACGAGCGGCGAGACCAGCACCGCGACCAGTCCGCTTGGAGCTGCAACCAGGCCGGCCCAGGTGGCGGTGTAGCCGAGCCAGGTCTGCATCCAAAGCGGCTGCAGCACCACCGAGCCGAAGAACACTGCGTAACCCAGCACCAGCGCCACGGTGCCGAGGGCAAAGTTGCGGTTGCGGAACAGGGAAAGATCGACAATGGGGTTCTTCTCACCCAGCTCCCAGATCATGAACGCCGCAAAGCCAACGGCGGCGACGATGGCTTCGAGCACGATGGCCGGCGACTCGAACCAGTTGGCGTCCTTGCCGGTGTCGAGCATGATCTGCAGCACGCCCACCCAGATGACGAGCAGCGCGAGCCCGATGCCGTCGATGGGCAGCTGGCGCGTCGGTGTCTCGCGCTTGCGCAGGCCCATCCAGCAGATGCCGGCGCAGGCGAGGCCCACCGGCACATTGATCAGGAAGATCCACGGCCAGGAGTAGTTGTCGGAGATCTCACCGCCAAGGATGGGTCCGAAAATAGGGGCGACCAGCGTGGTCATGGACCACACGGCCAGCGCCGTGCCTTTGCGCTCGGGTGGGAAGATCGAGAGTAGCAACGCCTGCGAGCCGGGGATCATTGGCCCGGACACGCCGCCCTGCAGCACGCGGAACACGATCAGTGAGGGGAGACTCCAGGCGATGCCGCAGAGGAAGGAGGCGATGGTGAAGGCGAGCACCGAGAGCACGAAGGTGCGCACCACGCCGAAGCGCTGCATCAGCCAGCCGGTGAGGGGTACGCTGATGCCGTTGGCGACGGCGAACGAGGTGATGACCCAGGTGCCCTGGTCCGAGGACACGCCAAGATTGCCGGAGATGGTGGGAATGGACACGTTCGCGATCGTGGTGTCCAGCACCTGCATGAAGGTGCCCAGCGCCAGCGCGGTCGCCAGCACCGAGCGCGGCATAGGCAGTGCGTCAGGTGCCGCCGCAGCCGCGGTGCTCACAGCGCGCCCGTAAGCTCGCTGCCCGCATTCGCGGCGATGATGTGAGCGATGCGCGCATCGATCGCGGCGTCCTGTTCAGGACTCACCCGCGTGCGCTGCGCCGCGCGTACCTGAGTGTTGACCAGCGGGCCCGAGGTATCGTGCATGTCGATGGTGGCCTTCATGGACAGGCCCACGCGCAGCGGGTGCTGTTGCAGCTCCCCGGGATCGAGCGCAATGCGTACCGGCACCCGCTGCACGATTTTGATCCAGTTGCCCGAGGCATTCTGTGCCGGCAGCAGGGCGAACGCGCTGCCGCTGCCCGCACCGAGTCCGGCGACGCGGCCGTGATAGTCCACACCGCCGCCGTATACATCCGCGCGCAGCCGCACCGGCTGCCCGATACGCAGCTGTGCGAGTTGAACTTCCTTGAAATTCGCTTCAATCCACACGTCGTTCAGCGGCACTACGGCCATCAACGGCGTGCCGGGAGCGATGCGCGAGCCGATCTGCACGCTGCGGCGCGCGACCGTGCCCGCCATGGGGGCGACGATGCGCGTGCGCTTCAACGCCAAGGCCGCTTCGCGCACGCGGGACGCCGCCGCCAGCACGGCGGGATGTGTCGGGATGCGGGTGTTTTGCACCTGCGCTTCGGTACTGGCGAGGCTTTGCCGGCGCGCGGCGACAGCCGCTTCCAACTGTGCGATCTGGTCCCGTGCATGCTGCACTTCCTCGGCCGACACGGCGCCACCCGCCGCAATGCCGGCGCGCCGTGCCAGATCGGCGCGCGCTGCCTGCAGGCTGATCTCACTCTCGCGAATCTGGGCGCGCAGCGCGTCCGTCTGCGCAAATATGCCGCGCACCTGCCGTACGGCGCTGGCGAGCTCGGCTTCGGCGGAGCTCTGCGCAACATTCGCGTCAGCCGGATCGAGCTCCACCAGCAGCTGGCCTTCATTCACATGCTGGGTATCGTCGGCATGCACGGCGGTCACTGTCCCGGCCACTTCACTGGTGATCTGCACCAGATCGGCCGCGACATAGGCATCGTCGGTGTCTTCGTAGAAGCGGGCGTGCAGGAACCAGTAAAGACCGTAGGCGAGGCCGCCCAGCACCACGATGGCCGCGAGTGCGATCAGCCGCTGCCTGCGCTTGCCGTTGTTTGAGTTAGATTCGGCCATTGAAGCTTCCACCGAGCGTGAGAAGAAGAGTGATGCGGGAGATGGCGCGGCTGGTCTCGAGCGCGACGATATTCTGCCGTGCGGCGAGCACTTCCGTTTCCGCGTTCAGCACGACGAGCTGCGTGACGAGTCCGGCGCCATAGCGCTGGCTCGCGAGGTCGTAGGCCGCCTGCGCCTCATCGAAGCGCTGATGTGCCTGCTGAGTCTGTTTCGTCAGCGCGTCGATGAGGCTCAGCTGGTCCGCGGTCTCGCGCACCGCATTCAGTACGACGTCGTTGTAGCTCGCGACCGCCAGATCCAGCTCCGCGGTCGAGCGCCGATACGCGGCGCGCAGCCGCCGGGCATCGAAGATCGGCAGATGGAAGGCGGGACCCGCGCCGTACACCATGCTGCCACTTTCGAAAAGATTGCCGAGGCCAATGGCCTGAAAGCCGGCAAAGGCTTTCAAGCTCAAATCGGGATAGAACGCCGCCTTGGCTGCGGCGCGGCCTGCATCCGCCGCGTCGACGCGCGCGCGGGCTGCCAGGATGTCCGAGCGGCGCGCCAGCAGGTTGATCGGCAGCGAGTCGGGAATCGGTAGTGCGTTTTCGAGCGAGACACGGGGCCGCTCGATCTGCGCGTAGAGGTCCGCGCCGTGGCCGGAAATCGCGGCCAGGCGGTGCACCGCGAGCTCGCGCGCGCTGTGGGTCTGCTCGAGCGCGGCACGCGCATCGGCGAGGCGCGCCTGGGTGATGTGCAAGTCAATTGCGGTGTCGAGTCCGGCGCTTAGGCGCTGCTGAGTGAGCTCGAGTAGGTGCTGGCGCTGCTCGAGCGTGCGCGCCGCGACATCGGTCAAGGCGTGGGCACGATAAAGATCCAGATAGGCCTGAGCAAGCGCGCCCGCCACGGCCAGCCGCGCGGACTCGGTTCCAAGACGCGCGGCGATGTCTGTCGAGCGCGCCTGGCGGATGATCGCGGCCTGCTTGCCCCAAAAGTCGAGCGTCCAACCCATGTTGGTGCCGACCGTGCCCACCCAAAAACGGCCGCCGGCGAACGGTGGAGGGATGTAGAAGTTCTCGGAGAAGCGCTGCCAGGTCTCATCCGCATCCAGCGTGACGCCGGGTTTGATGGCCGCGCCCGCGGCGAGGATCTCCGCATTGGACTCGCGCACTCGGGCGAGGGCCTCATCCAGCGTGGGGTTGTGGGCCAACGCGTCATCGACCAAGCGGTTGAGCTGCGGATCGCCAAAAGACTGCCACCACATCGGCGGCGCAGGTTCGGCAGCGGAGTCGGACAGGCCCAATGTGGTGGGCTCTATCAGCGTGCTGCGAACCTCTTCTTTTTGCGGCCGCACGCAGCCGGCGAGGTAGGTGGCTATGAAGGCAACGCAAAGCCCGGTGACGCGCGCGTTCATGCGGCGTTGTTCGCGCGCTGCGACTCGCGCGCCTTGAGGCTGGCGATCAGCTTGTTGAGCAGCTTGTTGAGCTGCGCGAACTCCGCCTTGCTGAACTCGCTCAAGGCGGCATTGAGCGCGTCGACCGCGACCGGAATCAGCTCGCTGAGCTGGGCCTCGCCGGTTGGCGTGAGTTTGAGCCTGACGACGCGCCGATCGGTCTTGCTGCGCTCGCGGCGCAGCAGGTCGCGCTCCTCGAGCTGATCGAGCAGGCGGGTGACCGCGCCCGTGTCGTAATGCATGCTCTTGCACAGGTCGCTCGCGGTCTCGGCGCTGCCTTCGCGCAGCTTCATGAGCATCAGCCACTGCATGAAGCTCAGGTCGTGCGCGGCAAACGCGGCCGTCGCGCGGTCGTGCATCAGCAGGTGCGACAGCTTCAGCAGATAGCCGATGCTCTTGCTGCAGGCGAAGCTGCGGGCGTCGTAATGTTTCGTGCCGGACATGAGATCAATCGCTGCTTTGTATGAATCTGCCTAGGCAGACAATGCCGCAGCAGAGGTCTCATGTCAAGAGGGCGAGTGCGGGGGGCGATTTGCCCTCGGGGCTCAGGTTTGCCGCTTGGCTTCATCCCGGCGCAGTATTTCAGCGTCGCGGCGGTCCTGCTCGCCGTGTTTCGCGTGCTTCAAGGCTTCGCGTTCGGCCGGGGAGAGCTCTTTCGTGGCGTCCTTAGCCGAGCCTTTCAGCTCCTTGCCCGCGGCCTGGGCGTCCTTGACGAACTTGCGGGTCTCATCGTTGTAGTGGCGAGCGGACTCGTAGTCGCCCTCGCCCTGGATCTTGGATGGCATGGGGGATGCTCCTGGTGAGTGGGCCATTCCCAGGCAAGCAAAGGTCGTGCCCACATCTTTAAGAGCGCTGCAATCGCTCCGCCGCTTCCAGCCATGACTTTTGTGCCTTGCGGTAATGTGCCGGGGCGATACGCGCTTCCTCGAGTAAATCCTGCGCCACCTTGCGGGCTTCCGCCCCACGGCCCTGCGTGCTGAGCAGCTGGGCGTAGCGCACCGTGGCCTCGGCGCCCCGATAGTAGGGCGCAAGCACCGCATACTCCTCCAATGCCTTGGCAAAATTCCCTTCGGCCTCGAGCGCGCGGGCATAGAGCAGGTGCCCCTCGGGGGACTTGAAGTCGGGATTGAGGCGGATGAGGTCATCGAGCGTGGCGCGCGCCGCGGCAGCGTTGCCCTGGCCGAACTGCGCCCGGGCCAGGCCCAGCATCAGGTTGGGATCATGCTCGTAGAGACCGGTGAGAGTCTGGCGATAGGTGGCCACAGCCTCGCCAAAGCGTCCCTGGCGGGCAAGCTCGTCCGCGTAGCGCTGCCGGCTCGCGACATTGCCGGTGACGCGCGCCTCGCTCTCGTAGCGGCGCAGGTCAGCGTGCGGGTCCAGCGCTTTCTTGAACCCGCGCGCGGTACGTTGCGCGGTGCGGCTGCGAAACAGGTCCGGAATCAGCTCCACCGCCACATAGGCGACGATACCGGCGTAGGAGAGGAGCGCGATCACCCAGATCCACAACTGGTTGCGCCCTGTCTTGATGCAATGAATGATCAGCAGGGCCTGGATGGCGATCGATAGAACTACGAGGCCCATTTCAATAATCCCATTTCAACTCCACGCCCGTGTAGACAGTGCGCCCGGGTCCGGGCTCGAAGTAGCGCCCGCCCGCGGCGTTGATACGGGTGTTGGCATCGTAGGACTCATCGAAGAGGTTGTTGACGCCGCCGAACACCGACCAGTGCCGTCGGCCGTCGTGGCGCGTGTATCCCAGGCGCAGGTTGGCGAGCGTGTAAGCTCCGTCGCTTACCGTGTTGGAGTTGTCGACGAACAAGCGGTCGACGTACAGCGCATCGCAGGCCACGAACAGTCCGAAGGGATAGTGATACGAGGCTTGCGCGTGCAGCACATTGCTGGGGATGCCCGGCAGCCTCTTGCCGGAAAAGTCGTTCCCGGCATCGTCGCTGAACTGGCGGAAGTAAAAATCCGAGTAGGTATAGTCGATCGCCAGGTTCAGGCGCTCGGCCGGTGAGCTTTCGAGCCCGAGCTCAAAGCCCTTGCGGCGCGATTTGCCCGCGTTGCGATAGAAACTGCGGCCGGGACTTGCCGGCAGCTCATAGGGAATCAGCTCGTCCTTGACGTCGATGGTGAAGAGCGCGAGCGTGTAGTGGTTGCGCGCGCCGGCCGTCCCCTTGGCGCCGATCTCATAGTTGACCGCGGTCTGTGGATTGAGATTGGGGTTGAAGCCACCCCCATTGGGATTGGCGAGCTCGGCGGTGGTGGGGGTCTCGAAGCTCGTGGCGACATTGGCATAGAGGTTGAGCGCCGGCGTGAGACGGTACAGCAGCGCCCCCGTCGGGCTCGTCTGTGTGAGCGTGCGCGCCCCGGAGTTGTTGCCGTCGGCGAGGAAGTGGTCGTCGACCTTGAAGCGCACGCTGTCGTGGCGCGCGCCCGCAGTGAGCGTCAAGCGGTCGTTCAAGTCAAGCTCGTCCTGGATGAAGACGCCGGCGGTGTCGACGATCTCATCCTCATCGAGGCCGAGGGCGCCGAAGACGCCGAAGTTATTGTCGAAACGCTTGCGGTCATCGTCCTGGGAATCGAGATCCACGCCGGCAATGAGGCGGTTGTTGCGGCCGGCGAGCGTGCCGCGGTCGGTGTACTGCAACCCGCCTCCGAAGAAGAACCGGTCGAAGCTCACCGCGCCGCTAATCTTGAAGGGCAGAGTATTATCGAAGGTGCGCCACACGTAGTAATTGCGCGCCGTAATGCTTTGCCCCTCACCGAAGTCTTTGTCGTAGGTAAGGCCGACCTGGGTCTGCCTGAAACTCTCGCCGGCATCGAAGAGGAGATTGCCCGGTGCCGCCTGGCGGGGATTGGCGGCCTTGAGCGCCGCGGTGAGACCGCCCGGATCCAACGCCTGCGGCACATCGGTGTAAGCCAGCGACAGCTTCAGGTCCGAGTGCTCATCGATGGCGTAGCTCAATTTGCCGTTGAAGCTTCTACGCCGCACGCTCTCGTGAGCGCGGAAGCCGTCGTACTCAAGATCGGCGGCATTTGCCAGATACCCTAAGGACCCCTCGGTGCCCGACACCTTGAGCTGCTGCTTGCTGAAGCCCGATTCGCCGAACGACAGGCGCGCATCGGCGCTCGCCATCTCGCCGGGCGGCTCGGACTCGACCAGTATGACGCCGCCGGCGGCATTGCCGTAGAGCGAGGAGGAGGCGCCTCGCAACACCGTCACCCGTCCCACCGAGCCCAGGTCGATGCTGTCGGCGGCGCCCTGTCCGTCCGGCAGGGTCTGCGGAATGCCGTCGACGAAAATGCGCACGCCGCGGATCCCGAAATTGGCGCGCGCGCCGAAGCCGCGGATCGAGACGCGCAGGTCCTGCGCGAAGTTGTAGCGGTCTTGCATGAAGACGCCGGGCACCTGCGCCAGCGACTCATCGAGCCCCAGCTGCTGGCGCGCGAGCTGCACCTCCTCGCCGCTCACCACGCTGACCGCGGCGGGGATCTCATCGGGTAGTTTGGGGATGCGTGTGGCCGTGACGGTGATCTCCTGGGCGAAGGCCACGCTGCTCAGCAGCGCGAGAAAATTAGTTGCGATTGAATAAAGAGGTCTCATTTGTCTCATTTGCCGTTCCGTAAAGAGAAAGCGATGATATAGTCTCCAGCTGGTGTCCCGAGCTCCCCGTCGCCGCCCGCCGCGATCGCCACGAACTGACGGTGATCGGGCCCGGCGCGATAGGTCATCGGGGTCGCTTGGCCGCCCGCGGGCAGGCGATGCTTCCACAATTCACGGCCGGTTTCGAGATCGAAGGCGCGTAGGGCGCTGTCGGCGGCTGCCCCGACGAATACCAGCTCGCCGGCGGTGACAATGGGCCCGCCGGCGTTGGGCGTGCCGAAAGCACGCGTGGGCGCGAACCACGGCCCGAAATCCCGATTGGTGCCCAGCGGCACCTGCCAGACAATGCGGTTGGTGGGCAGGTCGACGCTGACGAGGCTGCCCCAAGGCGGGGCCGTGCAGGGGAATCCCAGCGGCGACAGTAGGTATTCGCGGCGCGCGCCGTCGGGCGAGACGATCATGGGCAGATGGTTCACCGCCGCGAACACGCGCTGCCGCCGCGTATCGAAGGCTACTCCCCCCCAGGTCACCCCGCCCAGCAAGCCCGGCGACAGGATGGAACCGCGCGGATCGGGGGGAGTGTAGATACCCTCGTTGCGGTGCTGAGCGATGAGCTTGCGGCAGCGGCCGCGATCCCAGAACGTCATGCCCCAGGCGTCCTTAGGGTCGAGCGGCGTTTGATTGACCAGCGAGGGGGTGACTGGGAAGGGCTGAGTGACGGCAGCCCGTACGCCGCGTAGGTGGCTGGCCGGCACCCGTTGCTCCACCACGGGAAAGACCGGCTTGCCGCTGACGCGATCGAATACAAACAGCATGCCTGTCGCAGTGGCTTGAAGCACGGTCGAGACGGGCATTCCCTGCAACTCAAGATCCACCAGCAGGGGTTGGGCGGCGAGGTTGTAGCCCCATAGATCGTGGTGCAGCAGCTCCTGCCGCCAGGCGAGCTGGCCGCTCAGGGCGTTGACCGCGAGGAGCGTGCTGCCGGCCGGCGCGAAGAGCAGCCCGTTATCGGGGTCGACGGACATGGCCGCCGCCGGACCGTTGGTATCGAGGATCCAGCGCGCGGCACCGGTCTGCGCGTCAAATGCGCGCAATGAGCCGTTCGGGGCCACCGCGCCGATCACCACCGTAGAGCCGTAAACCGCCGGCGGGGAGATGATGTTGGGGATCGCGGTGTCGCGGATGCCGGAGCGCAAATCAACGGTCCCGCGGTTCCCAAATCCCGCGCAAGGTGTGCCCATACCGGCATCGAGCGCAATCAGTCTGCCGTCCAATGTGGCGATGAACACCCGGCGGGCGCAGGCGCCTGCATTCCCTTCCCAGACCGTCACTCCCCGCGAGGTCGCGGTCTCGTAGCGAGTCTTTCGATCGATGCGCGGGTCATGGCGCCAGCGTTGCCGGCCGGTGGCCGGATCCAGAGCGATCACCACATCGCTGGGGGTGGAGAGATAGAGCAGCCCGAACGCCAGCACCGGCGTGGCCGAGAATGACACCCACTCGGCGCCGGGGAGGTCGGCGGCACGCTCGCCGGTGCGGAATTGCCAGGCCACGTCAAGCTTCGCCACATTGTCGCGATCGATGTCGGCGAGGCTCGAGTAACGCTGGCCGTAGATATCCCCGCCGGTGTAGCCCCAGTCGCTGGTGTCGGGCGATTGCGCCCGGGCGGCGGCCGTCAGCGCGAGCAGGAGGAGGCGGCGGAGCATCCGCCGATTATGGGTGATTCGCGCGCCGCTGGGTTATTCTTGCGGCGTGAATTCCCGAGGGGTCTGGATTTTCGCTTCGGTCTGCGCCGTTCTCGGCGCGATGCATGGCGCTTTGTCACAGGAGGGGCGCGCGCGTCCCCGCGTGGGTCTGGTGCTCTCCGGCGGCGGGGCGCGCGGTGCCGCGCACATCGGCGTGCTTAAGGTGCTGGAGGAGCTGCATGTGCCGGTGGATGCCATCGCCGGCACCAGCATGGGCGCGGTGGTGGGTGGCCTCTATGCCAGCGGTCTTTCCGCCTCCGAGATCGAGTCCCTGGTGACCTCCCTTAACTGGCAGGATGCCTTTCGCGACCGCCCGCCGCGCACCGATCTCACCTTCCGCCGCAAGCAGGAGGACCAGAATTTCCTGGTGAAGTTTCCGCTGGGATTGCGCGCCAGGCATTTTCTGCTACCCAAGGGGCTGATCGGCGGGCAGAAGCTCAATCAAACGTTGCGCCGCCTCACCCTGCCCGTGGCGCACATCCGCAATTTCGACGATCTGCCCATTCGCTTCCGCGCCGTGGCCACGGATCTGGAGACCGGGGATGCGGTGGTGATGAATGAGGGCGATCTGACGACGGCAATGCGCGCCAGCCTCTCGGCGCCGGGGCTTTTCATTCCCGTGGAGCGCGAGGGCCGCCTGCTGGTGGACGGGGGCCTGACGGAGAACCTGCCGGTGGCGGTTGCGAAGGCGATGAATGTGGATGTGCTCATCGTGGTGGATGTGGGCGCGGCGCTGCTGCCGCGCTCGCAGCTGACGAGCGCGCCGGGTATCTCCAACCAGATGCTGGCCATCCTGATCCACCGCGACTCGCAGCAACAGCGGGCGCTGCTCACGAGCCGGGATATCGTGATCGATCCGCCGCTCAAGGACGCCTCGTCCTACGACTTCACCATTGTCAAGCGCGCCATCGACGCGGGTCAGCAGGCGGCGCGGGGCATGCAGGGGCAGCTGGCGGCTCTTGCGGCCGACGAGCAGACCTACCGGGGTTTCGTGAACCGCCGCGATGCGGTGCGGCGCGAGCCGCCGCCCGTGATCGACTTCGTGCGCATCGAGCCGGGCTCGGAGCGCTACGCCGAATCGCTCAATCAGCTCTTCAGCCCAACCGTCGGCAAGCCGCTCGATCCGGATGCGCTCGGCAAGCGGATCACGGGCTACTACGGCAAGGGCAATCTCGAGGCGCTGGACTATTCGCTGATCACCGACGAGCAGGGCCGAGAGGGGCTCTCTTTAAGCGCGCGCCGCAATTCCTGGGGCCCCAATTACGTGCGTTTCGGCTTGAACCTGCAGGATGATTTCGCGGGCAATTCCAGCTACAACCTCGCCTCGCGCTTCGTGCTATCGGAGCTCAATCAAGCCGGCGCCGAATGGGTGTGGGATCTGCAGGTGGGGGCGACCTCGCTGATCGGCACGGAGCTTTATCTGCCGCTGTCGCAGACCTCGCCGTATTTTTTCCTGCCGCATGCGCAGGTCGGCGCGCGCAACGTGGATGTGCTCAGCGATCAGCACCGCGTCGCAGAGTATCGGGTGCGCAGTACGGAATATGGCCTCGACTTTGGCCGCGATTTCGGCAACTGGGGCGAGATTCGCACGGGGCTGCGCCGCGAGCAGGGCAGCTCCCGCATCCGTATCGGCGAGCCGGACCTGCCGGTGGGCGACTTCGATGCGCGCTCGTACTTTCTGCGCCTGTCCTACGATGCGCTGGACGATGTCAATTTCCCGCGCCATGGGACGCTTGCCTCGCTCGAATGGCGCGGTGAGAGTACGGATCTGGGCTCGAGCCGGCCAGCGGACCAGCTGGTGCTCGACTGGCTCACCGCCAAATCATTGGGCCGCAACACGGCGGTGTTCTGGACGTCCATGGGCGCCACGCTCAACGATAACGCGGATGTGCGCACGCTGTTTCCGCTCGGCGGCTTTCTCAATCTCTCGGGTCTGAAGGCGGCCTCGCTCAACGGCCCCAATTACGGCATCGCCCGCGCGATGTTTTACCGGCAGATCGGCCACGGCGGACCGGGGTTTCTCGAAGTGCCGGCGTACTTAGGGTTCTCGCTGGAGGCGGGCAATGTCTGGGACCACCGCAGCGATGCGAGCTTTGGCTCCACGCGCAAGGACGCGAGCATATTTTTGGGGCTCGACACTCTGCTCGGTCCGGTCTATCTCGCCACGGGCTTCGAGCAGGGCGGCCCTACGGCGCTGTACCTGTTCCTCGGCCGCACGTTCTGAAAGTGATTATCCCACTTCCACCGCCGTCTCCGGCGGTTCGGAGGGGGCAATGCGCGGCGCGAGCTGCCAGAAGATAGTGGCGGAGATGCAGGTGACGAGACCGATGCAGATGAAGGTGGCATGGAATGCGGGCAGTGCGCCCGATGTCCGGCCGTGCGCGAGCAGATCCGTGAAGGTGGTGAGCAGCGCGCCGGCCGTTGCCACACCCATGCTCATGGCGAGCATCTGCACCATGGAGAGCAGGCTGTTGCCGCCGCTGGCGGCGGCGCGGTCGAGGTCTTTGAGCACAATGGTGTTCATGGCGGTGAATTGGATTGAGTTCAGTATTCCGAACAGCGCGAGCTGCAGCACGCGTAGCCACGCTGGCTGCGCCGCGGAGATGAGCGCGCAGCTGGCCATGCTCGCCCCGAGCAGCAGGGTGTTCACTACGAGCACGCGCCGGTAACCGGCGCGCAGGATGACGCGTGTCACGATGCCTTTGGCGCCGATGGCGGCGGCCGCCACCGGCAGCATCATGAGGCCGGCCTGGAGCGGTGTGTGGCCGAGGGTCACCTGCAGCAGCAGCGGAATGAGAAATGGCATGCCGCCGCTGCCGATGCGGGCGAAGAGATTGCCCATGATGCCGATGCTGAAAGTGCGCACGCCGAAGAGGGCGGGCGGGAACAGCGGATCGGGACGCTGTGCGGCGCGCAGCCAGTATGCCGCGAGGCTGGCAAGGCCCAGCAGCATGAGCAGCAGCACGATGACATGGCGCAGCCCGAGCTCGGAGAGCCCATCGAGCGCCAGCGAGATCGAGACCATGCCTAGGGCGATGAGGAGGTAGCCGCCGAGGTCGAAGCGGCCCACGGTGCTCATGCCTCCTTCGGGCATGTATCTCAGCGTGGCCGCGAGGCCGATCAGTCCCACGGGCACATTGATCAGGAATACCCAATGCCAGGAGGCCACCTGCACCAGCCAGCCGCCGAGTGTTGGGCCGATGAGCGGGCCGATAAGTCCGGGGATGGCGACGGTGCTCATGGCCTGCAGGAATTTTTGTGGCGGGAAGGCGCGGATCAGCGCCAGCCGTCCCACCGGCAGCAGCATGGCGCCGCCCATGCCCTGTAGCACTCTGAAGCACACCAGTTGATTGAGGCTGCGTGCGGCGGCGCACAGCGCCGAGCCGACGACGAATACCAGGATGGCGCCGAAGAAGGTGCGGCGGGTGCCGAAGCGGTCGGCGAGCCAGCCCGATGCGGGGATCAGCACGGCCATGGTCAGTGCGTAGGCGATCACCACGGACTGCATGCGCAGCGGGCTCTCGCTGAAATCCCGGGCCATCGACGGCAGCGCCGTATTGATGATGGTGGAGTCCAGGGTCTGCATGAAGAAGCCGATGGATACCAGCGCCAGCAGCAGGTTGAGCGCGCGTTCGGGTCTCATTCGCGCGTGCGGCCGAGATGAGGCCTACAGGCCGCGGCTTTCCGCCAGCTTCTCGACTTTTTGGAACACCAGCGAGGGCTTGTCGGTCTTGCGGGAGTACTCGTGCCGCCGGCTCATTTCCTCGAGCGCCGAATCGCGCTCTTCGGCGGTGGAGTACCAGTGCAACCGGTGCCATTCCGGCCCCAGTAGCTTACGAAAGGGGTCGCCGTCCGGCAGGCTGACACGGACGCCATAGGGGCGGAGCTTCTCGACGGGCGGGGCGCGAAGGTTCTGCGGCTGGCTGATTCCCATGGGGCTTAAGCTTACCATCGCCCGGGCTTGAGTTGAGAGGGCGGTGTCCCCAGACTCGGGTTCCGCCCCGTTCTTCAAGGAGCCGGTTATGGCCCTACTCAGCAAGAAATCCGCGATGCCTCGCTCCGATGAGGCTCTGCCCGGACGTGATACGCCGCTTCAGCTTGCTCCCACGCATTTCGTCAACGGTCACCGCATCGTCCCGCCGTTTCCGGCCGGGCTGCGCGAGGCGGTGTTCGGCATGGGGTGCTTCTGGGGTGCGGAGCGGCTTTTCTGGGAGCTGCCGGGGGTTTATTCGACTGCCGTGGGGTATGGCGGCGGATTTACCCAGAATCCCACCTACCAGGAAGTCTGCTCGGGGATGACGGGGCACACTGAGGTGGTGCGGGTGATTTACGATCCGGAGAAGGTCGACTATGAGGACTTGCTCAAGGTGTTCTGGGAGTCGCATGACCCGACGCAGGGGATGCGGCAGGGGAACGATGTGGGGACGCAATACCGCTCGGCCATCTATGTGAATGGTGCGCAGCAGCGCGAGGCGGCGGAGGCTTCGAGGAAGGCGTATCAGGCGCGGCTGGCGGCGGCGGGGAAGGGCGGGATCACGACGGAGATCCTGGATGCGCCGACGTTCTACTATGCGGAGGATTATCACCAGCAGTATCTGGCGAAGAATCCGGATGGATATTGCGGGATTGGAGGATGCGGGGTTTCGTATGAATCAAGGGTTTAACGAAGCCTAACTTTTGGTGAACAGTGCAGTGAAGCGGCGCTGCATCTCCTCTGGTGTAACGTCTTCCAAATGACCGCCAAGTAGCCACTCGTGGCCAAATGGATCGCGGACGGTGCCGGAGCGCTCGCCATAAAATTGGTTCTGCAGGGGACGTACGATGCTGGCTCCTGCAGCAACCGCCTTCGCGAACAGCTGGTCGACGTTGTTGACGTGAATGTGAATCGAGACGCTCGTCGCGCCAAGCGAGCGTGGCCCACGGATGCCGAATTCGGGATACTCGTCGGATAGCATGATAGTCGCCGGTCCGATCTTGATTTCAGCATGGCCGACTCTACCGTTCGGCTCGACCAGTCTGAACAATTCCACGGCGCCGAAAGCACGCGCGTAAAAGTCGATTGCTGCCGCGGTATCGTGCAGGCGAAGGTACGCATACACTTCGCGGATAGTGAGCTCGTGCTGATCGCTCATTGGAAACTCCTCAATTCGTTGCCTCGAATGTCCGAAGCGCTGCCGGATAGTCTCGAGTATCACGGTTTAGAAGTCTTGAACTTTTTTTACCTTGTCGTGGGTAGCGACGTGATGGTGCGCACTGTCCGCCGAACGAGGCCGATAGGAGGAAGGCGTGATTCCGGCCAGCTCGCGGAATTCTCGCGAAAGGTGCGCCTGATCCGCATATCCTGCTGATACAGCCACGTCCGCCAGACTTGAGTCTCTTGCGGCGAGGTGAGCGAGCACGCTCGAAAATCGCCGTATTCGGTAGTAGCGTTTTGGGGTTAGCCCGACAGCCGATCGAAACAACTCAATAAAATGCCGCGCGCTATATCCGGTCTGCTTTCGGATGTCGTTGATCTGAGAGGGGTTGTAACCTGACAGACTGGACCCCAGTGCATAGGCGACTGCCGGATGAAGCAGTAGCGGCCTGCGGATTCGAGCGATCAGCTCACTCTCCAGAAGACGAAGCATGGCAAGTGGGTCATTTACCGATGCGAGTCGGTCATGAAGCTCGGAAGCTCGATAGCCCCACAGCTCGTCAAGGGGTATGTGGGTATCCTGAAGCTCGCTTAGAGGAACCCCCAAGATGAGGCCGGCCATACCTGGTCGGAATGACACGCCGACGACTGCTCCCTTTGGCTTGGGTCCGGCGAGGTAATAACTCGTTTGGGGTCCATGTACAATGCTATGCGTCCACGATCGCCACGTGATACCGCTCTTTCCGCTTGCCCAACTGATCGGAGCGTCATGCAGCGCAAAGATAAGATTCGTGTTTCCGGAAGGCAGCATATGCTCGAAATCAGGAGAGTCGTCGCGACGGCGACTCAGCCAGATGCAGTCGACCGCGGCAGTCACAAGAGATGATGGATGATACCGGACTAGCACAGCGGGCCTTTCAGCCTGCAATTATGACAGCGTTGCGGCATGCCGCAAGTACTTTTCTATGTAGGGTCTGCCAAGTCAACTCGGTACGCACGGAAGGATTCTCAGAAATTGGAGCGAGCGGTTTAACAAAGTGGCGGAGACATAGCAGCACGCCTAGGCCTGCCACTCTACCGCTGGAACGACATCAACGTCTACCGGAAGTCTACCGATTCTCTACCGGGAAGGATTACAAGGGATAGTGTGTTTGCCCGTAAAGAAACGTGTCGGGAACTCAATACAGTACGTACAGACTGTGCTGAGTGCGATTACCGGTTAAATGGAGATTGGGGCTCGACACGCTTTTGGGTCGAAATCGAGGTCGTTCCGAGGTGATTCCAAAGTGATCTTGACACGTAAAACAAACCCTCGGCGCATTTACGCGCCGAGGACTATTTGATTAGATGACCTGCACACTCTGAATGATGGTAGGAGGAAGATGAAGCCGCTTTTCAGCCAAAGCGACACCGCCATCAGGAAGAAAGTTGCTGAGCATGTGCGATCCTCCGTGGAAAAAACTTGAGCAAAGCAAGAAGCTCCCGCCGCACCTTCACACTTCGATTCATCTCATTTCGATCAAGGATGCTCATGATGTTTTCCAGCTGACCATAAATGTTGCATCCAAGAGTGTCAGCTGTAACTGCTCGTTTGACATGAACATCCAGCGCAGCACGATCAAGAACGTGAGGGTCTAAAGCGGCGATGATTTGATCCATCGCGTTCAGAAGTCCCTGTATACATCCGCGACTTCTTGAGTCATCGCAGTGCCTCATCAAGCTAATGAGAGTCTTGTGAACGCGCTGCGACGTTTGTAGCGCACTGGAAAGGTGGTTGTGCAGCGGGCGAGTAACGACGGTTTGCGACGGATATTTCATGTGAATTCCTCTCGTGGTGGAGCCTGTAAAACAATCTGTGTAACAGATTCAAGCGGGCATTCGGTCTGAGAACATAATGGCAAAGCGCTCGAGTGCCCCTTCGGCCTCAGCCAGGGTGGGGCGACCCCATAGATCGACTTGAGGTCTGTGGCGACGGGCTTACGGTCCTTGTAGGGCACGTAGAGCAGGGAGCCTGAAGCCTTGATTGATCTTTTCGTGGCGGCTAAGTTGAGTGCACGCACTTTCGTGAACGGTCAGCTTCTGCCCACCAGCTACGCTCAACTGGCTCGCGCCGAGTCGCAACACGATCTGCTGCTGACGCCGGCGGAAGCGCCATAAGTCGCGCCGGCAAAGCTTTTGGCAGATATCACTCCGCGGGCTCACCCAGGATCATGCGGCGTTCCTTCCGATCATACGCCTCGAGCGCCGACGGTTCGGGTGTCAGTAGCGACACGATGACTCCGACCGCGAACGCGAGCGGAATCGTGACCAGCGCGGGGTTCTTCAGGGGAAACCAGGCAGAGGCATGCTTCAGCATATCCACCTGGATCGTTGATGAGTAATAGATGAACAGGAGCGCCGCAAGCGTACCGACAACGATTGTCGCGACCATGCCGGCGGTGGTCGCGCGCCGCCAGAAGATGGCGAGCACCAGAGCCGGAAAATTGCCGCTCGCGGCGACGGCGAAGGCAAGCCCTACCATGAAGGCGACGTTCTGGCCTTTGAAGACAATGCCGAGCACGATCGCCACTGCACCGAGCAGGATCGTGGCGATGCGCGCGACGGTGAGCTGCTCCTTGTGATCAGCGTGGCCTTTGCGCACCACCGAGACCCACAGATCGTGGCTGAGAGCGGCCGCCCCGGAGAGTGTAAGTCCGGCAACCACCGCGAGGATCGTGGCGAAGGCCACGGCCGCGATGAAACCGAGAAAACCCGTGCCGCCCAATACTTCGGCCAAAAGCGGCGCGGCCATGTTGCCGCCCTTGTCCACGGCAGTGATCGTCTCACGTCCGACCAGCACCATGGCGCCGAAGCCCAGGATGAAGGTCATCAAATAGAAAAGCCCAATCAGGCCCGTCGCCCAGAACACCGACTGACGCGCCGCCTTGGCATCGGGCACGGTGTAAAAGCGCATCAGGATATGAGGCAGGCCGGCAGTACCAAACATCAACGCCAGGCCCAACGAGACCGCGTCCCACGGATTGGAGACCAGCTTGCCGGGGGCGAGGACTGCCTCACCATAACGCTCGGCCGCCGCCCTGAACAGGGTCGCTGGATTCATCCCAAACCGCGCGAGCGCGAGTAGCGAGAGGAGCGCGGCGCCGCCGAGTAATAAACCCGCTTTCACAATCTGCACCCAGGTGGTCGCGATCATGCCGCCGAAGAGTACGTAGGCCAGCATGACGATGCCGACAATCACCACCGCGGTCTCATAGGAGAGCCCGAACATAAGTTTGATGAGATTGCCCGCTCCAACCATCTGAGCAATGAGATAGAAGGCCACCACCGCGAGCGTGCCGAGGGCGGCGGCGATGCGTACTGGCGTCTGCTTGAGGCGGAACGAGACCACGTCCGCGAACGTGTACTTGCCGAGATTGCGCAACGGCTCGGCGATGAGGACCAGCACCACGGGCCAACCCACGAGCCAGCCGGTCGAATAGATCAGCCCATCGAAACCCGACAGCGATACGAGGCCAGCGATGCCTAGAAAGCTCGCGGCGCTCATGTAGTCACCCGCCAGCGCGAAGCCATTCTGACGGCCGGAGATCGCGCGGCCCGCGGCATAGAACTCCTCCGTGGTCTTGGTGCGCCGTGCCGCCCACCAGGTGATCGCGAGGCTCGCAGCGATGAAGACAAAAAAGAAGAGGATCGCAGTGCTGTTCGGCTGCCCGACAGAGGTCTCAGTCATCGGGTGCTCCCGCCGGCAGCGAGCCGGGCGACTGCGCCATCCACGTGTCGATTGGCCCACCGGACATAGAAGAACGTGGTTGCCCAGGTCGCGGCAATCACCAAGGCGCCGAGGACGATGCCGACCGACAATCCGGGCACGATCAACGCTCCCATGGCCGGCTTATTGAATGCGATGAGCAGGATAAACCCGAAGTAGATCACGACCATCAGCAGGCTCAATGCGATCGCCATGCGCCAGCGCAGGCGCACCAGGTCATGCAAGGTATGCTGCGTCATGGATATTTCCTGAGACCCCCCTAAGACTCAAGCATTAGGCCATAAATCAACGGATTAACGCAACTTCACGTTGGAGTATCATGGGCCCCTCGCTCATTCGAGCGTTCGGTCAGGTAAACGTTGAGACTCGATATGCAATTGACTGACTTCAAAGCGCTCACTTTCGACTGTTATGGAACGCTGATCGACTGGGAAACCGGAATGCTCAAGGCGTACCAAGATCTCATAGCCAAGGCTGGCAAGACGCTCACGCGCGATCGAGTGCTTGAGACTCACGCACGTTATGAAGCAGATCAGGAAGCCAGGACACCGGCCATGCCGTACTCCGAACTGCTCGGCGTCGTTCATTCTCGCGTTGCCCAAGAATGGGGCGTAAGCACAACCGCCGAGGAAAACGCCCGATTCGGCGGCTCGGTACCCGACTGGCCCGTTTTCCCCGATTCCGCCGTCGCGCTTCAGTACCTTAAGAAGTACTACAAACTCGTGATCCTATCCAACGTTGATCGCGCAAGCTTTAAGGGCAGCAACGCGCGCTTGCAAGTCGAGTTCGATTACATTTTCACTGCGCAGGATATCGGTTCATACAAACCGAGTCAGAAGAACTTCGACTATATGATCGAAAGACTCACCGCCCACGGCATCCGCAAACATGAAATCCTGCACACCGCGGAAAGCCTGTTTCATGACCATCTTCCCGCCAACAAGGCGGGGCTTGCGTCGGCTTGGATCCATCGCCGCCACGCCCAACAGGGCTTTGGTGCCACGCGGCCACCCGACACCATGCCGCACTACGATTTTAAGTTCACCAGCATGGCTGACATGGCGCATGCGCATCAGCAGCTCATGATAAACTTTCTTCAAAAAGTGGCTAGCCTGAACCAAATTCCGACGAAAATCTGATGGCGGGGTTTCCACCCGTGCGCTGGAATAGGAGAGCCTCGAAGCGCGCCGCTACAGTAATCACTAACACGTTCTCAAAGCGATGCCGCCCCTCAAGCTCGTCCTCGACACCAACATCATCCTCGACTGGCTGCTATTCAACTATGTCAGCATGACCCCATTGCAGCAGGGGACGCAGGATGGCCGGATCGCGGTGATCACGCATCCGCCGGCTGTGGAGGAGCTGCGGCGGGTGCTGACTTATCCGCAGTTCAAACTGGACGCCGATAGGCAAAAGGAGGTGCTCGCGGCTTATCAGGCGTGCGCGACGACAGCCGTCCTGCCGGATGGCTTCGCGCTGGACAATCTACTGCTGCCGGAGCGCTTCCCGCGTTGCCGCGACGGCGATGATGACCACTTCCTGGCTCTGGCGTATCACGCCGGGGCGGATGCCCTGGCGTCGAAGGATAAGGCGGTGCTTAAACTCAGGAAGCGCGCGGCAAAATTCGGCGTGAGGATCTTAAGTGCACCTCAACTGCTCGAAATGGTCGCTGCGATATCCACAGAGCGACCTACGAACCTATGACTCGGCACCGTTTAGGCGGCTTGGGCTTGCGCCACCCATACTCGGTTGCGCCCCGACCGCTTGGCGGCATAGACGGCGCCGTCGGCGTGGGTGATGAGCTGCTCTCCCCAGACACCGAGCCGGTCGCTGGCGGCCACTCCGATGCTGCAGGTCACGCGGATGGGATGGCCAAAGCCGTCGATGGCGATCTCCCCGACACGGCGGCAAATGCGCTCGGCGATGGGATGCGCCGCCGCTTCGTCGGCGCTGCTTAAGATCACCACGAACTCCTCGCCGCCGTAGCGACCCACCACATCGGACTGACGCAGCTCCGTCTGGATGGGACCGATGACAGCGCGCAGGCAGGCATCGCCGGCGTCATGGCCGCAGGTGTCGTTGATCTGCTTGAAATGATCCAGGTCGATGAATAACACCGCGATGGGCAGGCCGCGGGTCTGGGCGCGGGCGCAGGCCGCGTTGAGGCGCTCGATGAGCGAGCGGCGGTTGAGCACGCCGGTCAGTGGATCGGTTTGGGCGCGGCGCTCGGCTTCGGAGAGCGCTGCGCGATGCTCGCGCATGCGGTCGGCAACACCCAGTGCGATGAGGACGGCCGCGGCCACCATGGACAGCGGCAGTCCGTAGTAGAGGAGGAAGTTGCTGTCGTCACCGTCCGTGAGCAGCATGCGAGCGGCTGTGGCGATAGTGAACACTTCGAGCTGTGTCCAGGCGATGAGGAACCAGCCGGCGGCGCGGCTGCCGCGCCGCCAGGCGAGGAAGGAGACAATGATGGTGAATAGGGCGCTGCCCAGGAACAAGATATTGCCGATGGCGGCGATCAGTCCGCCGAGGCCGAAGAGGCTGCCGATGTTGGCAAACGCCAGGAGGAGGAAGGCCACGGCCAGCCAGCGGAAGATGACGTAAACGCGCGGCCAGTACTTGCGCAGGTCGGCGATCTCGCGCACGAAAAGGCAGGCGAAGGCGCCGCTCAATGCTATGGGCACATTCCAGGCGTGGGAGGTGAGAGGTCTCCCGTAGGAAAGCAGGGGCCAGTCAAAACCCTGGCCGGAGAGATAGGCCACGTACAGGGCCTGCAGGAAGATCATTGTGCCGTATAGAACGAACAGCCGGTCGGACAGGATGAACCAGATGAGGAGGGCGGTAACGGCGAGCGCCATGAGCGCGCCGAAGGTGAGGGCGATCATGCGGGCGTGCTCGGTGCCGCGCGCCACCTGCTCGTTCAGAGTGGAGGTTGCGAAACGCAGCTCCTCGGCACCGCGGCCGTTGGGTTCGATATGGGCGTACAGCGTTGCGGATTGCGCAAGCCCAGCCGGCAGGAGATAGGCGACGCGGTGCAGGCCGCGGAACTCGGCCAGCTCGAGGGCGGGGGGTAAGATGAGGCTGTGGCCGCTGGAGGGGGTGAGCACCTGCATCTGCAGATGGCGGCCCTTGTCGACGGTGAGAACCGGTGCACCGTCGGCCGTGGGATCGGCGGCGGTTTGCAATTTCAGCCAGAAGCCGCCCGGGTGCCGCCTTGCTTCGCGGTAGCTGAAGGGCTTGAAGCGTGAGTCGAGGGAGCCACCTATAACATCGGCCGTGGGCGGGTTGCCCGCCGCCGTTTCAAGCAGGCGGGTCTCGACGGGGTGATCATCCGCCGTGGCAATGGTTGCGGAGAGGCAGGCGATCAGGCCGAGGAGGCCTTTGGCGAGTCCGCCGCGGGGGCGGGGCCTGCCGATGCGTGGGACCGTCGCTGGCATGGAAAGCTACGGGGTAAAACGATACGCTGAGTATATATCTTCGGTCACGGATGCAGTAGGGCGGACAGGCGGAAACTGATGATTGCGCCACAGCTTCTTGTCACCGCCGAGCGTATTTACGGCTGCACGCCCTGGCTGGTACGGCTGCTGTCGCTCTTCTCGTTCGGTCGTTGCGTGACCGTCGATCGCCGGCGGCAACATGTCATTATTACGATGCAAGTGTTGTGGTGGCGGCGTACTCGGGTCGTACCCCGCGAGGGGATTCTGCGCATCGCCTATCGAGCGCAGGCCATCCCGGTGTTCGCGCCGTGGCGCTACCTATCGCTCGAGGAATCGGGCCATTCGGATTCGGCGCTGTTCTTCATCTGCCTGGAGTTGACCGACCGCAGCGAGCTGCCGCTTTTTACCGTCTGGGAGCGCCAGCCGCGCGATCCAGACTGGCTGGACAGGCTTGCGGGGATGCCGGTTCCGGCGCCGCGCATCGGTGATGAGGAGGCTGGGCGGATTGTGGGTCTGCTGCGGGAGTATCTGGGGCTGACGGAAGCATCTAGGCGTTCACGGGCGGGTATGATCGCGCGATGAGCCGTGACGGCCTCAGGTCTTAAGCCACGTCGAGCTACAATCTACGACCCGGCACCGGAAATCATCAAAGCTCAGCGCAGGTGCGAAGAGATAGCCCTGCGCATAGTCGCAGCTCATGGCCGCCAGGGCGTCGAGCGTCGCACGCTCCTCCACGCCTTCGGCCACGATTTCCAGCTTGAACTGACGCGCCAGGGTCACGATGGTCTCCACCAGGCGGCGGTCCGCCGGCTCCTGTAGCATGCGGCTGACGAAGGACTTGTCGATCTTGAGCTCATCAGCGGGGATTTTCTTGAAGTAGCTGAGTGAGGAGTAGCCGGTGCCGAAGTCGTCGATGGAGATGCGCACACCGAGCTCACGCAGCTGGGTCAGGCGTTTAATGGCTTGCTCAAAATCGGCGATCAGCGCGCCTTCGGTGATCTCGAGCGTCAGACGACCGGGCTGGGCGCGCCAATTCGTGATTGCGGTCTGCACCATGTCGAGGAGCTCGCGATGGTGCAGCATGGCGGGGGTGATGTTGACGGCCACGGGCAGTCCGCCCAGCTCCGCGGACTGGCGCAGCGCGTTGCTCAGGGCGTACCAGGTGGTGTTTTGGGTGAGACCGGCTTCTTCGGCCAATGGAATGAATACGTCGGGTGTGGCGACAGGCTTGCCGCCACGCAGCCAGCGCATGAGGGCTTCGGCGCCCGCGACCTGACCGTCCGCGACCCGGATCTTCGGCTGGTAGAACATCGACACTTCGCCGGACTCGAGCGCCGCAGCAAAGGCCTCACCCAGCGCCCAGTGCTGCAACACCTGCTCGGCGCAGCCGTCGTCAAATGCCAGTACGCGGAGCGAGCGTTTGCGCGCCGCGGCCGCGGCAAGCTGCGCCTTGCGCAGCAAGTCGTCGGGCTTCGTGGCATGCGTCGGGTAGAGCGCTATACCGATGTGTGCCGCGAGGGCCCGTATCCCTACGGCAGCCATCCGCTCCTCCATCGTGCGCCAGAGCTTTTCGGAGGCGAGCAGCGCATGGCCGGAATTACGGATGCCCTGCACCAGGACGCAAAAGCTCCCTTCGCGAAAGCGGATGACGGTGCCGCGTCCGCCAAGCGCCGCGGCGAAATGCTCTTTGAGGGATTGCATGAGCGCGGCGCCGGCCTCGAACCCCAGCCGGGCATGCAGCTCGGAAAGATCGGTGATCTCGATCAGCAGGAGGGCGCGGATGCCGGACTCGCCCTGCAGCGCGGTGCCGAGCATGTTCAATAAATGCCGGTAGGCGCCATCTGCCGCCGCAGCAGATGGGGGCGCGTCCATGGCGATGCTCAGAGAAAGTACTCGGTGGGATCGATGCCATAGGCGCCCGGCTCGAGTCCGTGCGTGATCCACACGGAGGGCGTGGCGCCGGCCGCGCCGGACTGCTCCTGAAGGTCAGCGATCACGAAATCGGCGCGGAGCTTTTTGTTGGGATCGAGAATCAGCATGACTTCGGGCCGCAGGCGCCGGAAACGGTTCTGGCCTACGACCACGCCGACCTCGCCGGTGTTGAGCTCCACCAGGGTACCGGTGGGAAAGACACCCACGGCCTGGATGAAAAGCTCCACCAGCTCGCTCTGGAACCAGCTTCCACCGAGGCGTTTGAGCTCGCGCACGGAGTCGTAGGTGGATTTGGGCTTGGCGTAGTGCCGCTCGGAGGTCATGGCGTCGTAGCAGTCAACGATGCCGGCGATGCGCCCGATCAAGGGAATGGCATCGCCTTGCAGCTGGCGCGGATACCCGGCGCCGTCGAAGCGCTCGTGATGGGTGCCGACCATGGAGATCACCTGCTCGTCCATCTTCGGGATCGAGCGGACGAATTCGAGGCCGTGGTCGACGTGCGCGCGGATCAGATTCCATTCTTCGGCGGTGGGCTTGTCGGTCTTCTGCAAAAGCTCGGTCGGCAGCTTGGTCTTGCCGATGTCGAGCAGCATAGCGCCGACTCCCAGCGCCTTGAGCGTGTCTTTGTCGAGGCCCAGGTGTCGGCCGAAGGCCAGCGCCCACACGGAAGCGGCGAGCGAATGGCGATAAAGGTAATCGTCCTTGTTCTTCATGCGCGCGAGCCAGCCCATGGCGTCGCGGTTTCTCACCACGCTTTCGACCATGGACTCGACCACGCTTTCGAGCTGCGGCACATCGAGGCCGCGGCCGCGCCGCAGACGGTCCATCATTTGTGCCACGGCCTGTTTGGCCTGAGCATGCACGGTTTTGGCTTCGGCGAGCTCCGCTTTCAGGGGTACGGAGTCTTTGGCGGGCACGAGGCCCTGGCGCGCGCCTAGGTTGCTCGAGATCTCCTGCAAGGACAGATGCTTGACGGCGGGGCGCGCCGTTCCGCCGCCCGTGCTGCCGTTCGGCTGGCCAGCCTTGGCGGTGAGCTGGCGCAGCTCATCCGCCTCGGCGGTTGAGACCTCGACGTAGACGCGCTTGCACAGCTTGCGCAGCTCCGCGAGCTCCTGCTCGTCCTGAATGGCAAATCCCTGGAAGAGAAACGGGGTCTCGACCCAGGGTCGGTCGAGGCGGGAGACGTACTGGCCTAGCTTGAGGTGCTCGACGGGCAGCTCGACGATCTGCTTGGACATAGGCGCCGGACTTTAAGTGAAAGCGCCCCGGGCGCGCGCAATGGGCCCCTTAAAGTGTGAATTAGGTAATATCCGTAACTGTGACCGATGCCGCAAATCCCTGGCCCCCGCTGCCTCTGGCCGACTGGCGTGAAACCTGCGCCGGGCTGCAGCTGCGCACGCAGATCGTGGGCAAAATCCGTCTGGCGCTGACTCCCTGGCTCAACCACTCCTGGCATGTCACGCTCTATGTAACGCCGCAGGGACTGACGACCGGGACCATCCCCTATGAAGGACGCTCGTTCCACATCGATTTCGATTTTCTCGTGCAGCGTCTGATGATCGAGGCGAGCGATGGAGGTCAGCGCAGTGTGCCGCTAGAGCCGCAAAGCATCGCGGATTTTTACGCGGCGGTGTTCGCGGCGCTGGGCGAGCTCAAGATCCGGGTGCGTATCAATGCGAAACCCAACGAGGTCGCGGACCCCATCCCGTTCCCCGAGGATCGCGGGCATGCCACCTATGATGCGGATGCGGTGCGCCGGTTTCACCAGGCGCTGGTGCAGGCGAACCGGGTGCTGCAGAAATTCCGCACGGGATTTTTAGGTAAGGCTAGCCCCGTGCATTTCTTCTGGGGAAGCTTCGATCTTGCGGTGACGCGGTTCTCGGGGCGTACCGCGCCGCCACATCCGGGCGGCGTGCCGGCGTTGCCGGATACGGTGGCTCGCGAGGCCTACTCGCATGAGGTCAGCAGCGCGGGATTCTGGCCGGGCAGCGGTAGCATCGATTATCCGGCGTTCTATTCCTATGCGTATCCCGAGCCGCCGGGGTTCAGCTTAACGGGAGTGCAGCCGTCGCAGGCTTTCTATGACAGCATGCTGCACGAGTTCATCCTGCCCTACGATGCCGTGCGCACGGCATCCTCGCCTGATGACACGCTGCTGGCATTCCTGCAAAGCACCTATGAGGCGGCGGCCAATTGCGGCGACTGGGACCGCGCCGCGCTCGAATGCGCCCTCGGAACTCCCGGCGTACCGCGCCGATAGGCTACAATTCGTAGAATGCCGTCCATTATCTCGATCGCGGGCCTGACGAAGACGTATGCCTCGGGCCTGGTGGCACTCAAAGATATCAACCTCGAGATCCGCAAGGGCGAGATTTTCGCGCTGCTGGGGCCCAATGGTGCGGGCAAAACCACGCTCATCAACATCGTCTGCGGCATCGTCACGCCAAGCACGGGCCGGGTGACGGCGGACGGCCATGACATTCAGCGGGAGTATCGTGCCGCGCGTGCCAAGATCGGCCTCGTGCCACAGGAGCTGACCACCGATACCTTTGAGACGCCGTGGGCCACGGTCAGCTTCAGCCGCGGGCTTTTCGGCTATCCGCCGGACTCCGCGCATATCGAGAAGACTTTGCGTGAGCTGTCTTTGTGGGACAAGCGCAACGATCGCATCATGACGCTCTCGGGCGGCATGAAGCGCCGCGTGATGATCGCCAAGGCGCTGTCGCACGAGCCGCAGATCCTGTTCCTGGATGAGCCGACAGCGGGCGTGGATGTGACGCTGCGGCGGGACATGTGGGCGCTGGTGCGCCGGCTGCGCGACAGCGGGGTGACCATCATTCTCACCACGCACTACATCGAGGAGGCCGAGGAGATGGCCGATCGCATCGGGGTCATCAACAAAGGGGCGCTGGTGGTGGTGGAGGAGAAGACCACGCTGATGAAGCAGCTAGGCAAGAAGCAGCTGACGCTGGTGCTGCAGGAGCCGCTGAGCGAGGTGCCGGTGGCACTCAAGGACTGGAACCTGCAGTTGAACGCGCAGGGCGGCGAGCTCGAGTATATTTTCGACCCGCACGAGGAGCGCACCGGCATCCCCTCGCTGCTCAAGCGCATGAGCGAGCTGGGCATCGGTTTCAAGGATCTGAACACGCACCAAAGCTCCCTGGAGGAGATCTTCGTCAACCTGGTGAGCGCACGCGCATGACCACGGTCGTTCATGGCTTCAACGGACACGGGGTCAAGGCCATCTACCGGTTCGAAATGGCGCGGGCGCTGCGCACGCTGTGGCAGAGCGTGGCGACGCCGGTGATCACCACCTCGCTCTACTTCGTGGTGTTCGGCGCGGCCATCGGCTCGCGCATGACGGAGGTGGGCGGGGTGTCCTATGGCGCGTTCATCGTGCCTGGGCTCATCATGCTGTCGCTGTTCACGCAGAGCATATTCAATGCCTCGTTCGGGATTTTCTTTCCGAAGTTCCTCGGTACCATCTATGAGATGCTGTCGGCGCCGGTGTCGTATCTGGAGATCGTGCTGGCCTATGTCGGGGCGGCGGCCACCAAATCCGTGGTTCTCGGGCTCATCATCCTCGCGACCGCCGGGTTCTTCGTGCCCATCCACATCCTGCATCCACTGTGGATGATGGCTTTTCTGGTGCTGACGGCGGTGACTTTCAGCATGTTCGGCTTCATCATCGGTCTTTGGGCCAGGAACTTCGAGCAGCTGCAGTTCATCCCTATGCTGATCGTCACGCCGCTCACCTTCCTCGGCGGGGCGTTCTATTCCATCGATATGCTGCCGCCGGCATGGCGCATGGTCACGCTGTTCAACCCGGTGGTCTATCTGATCAGCGGCTTTCGCTGGAGCTTTTACGGACTGGCGGATGTCGGGGTGGGCGCGAGCTTAGGTGTGACTCTGCTGTTCTTCTTCGTTTGCGTGGCTGTCATCGGCTGGATCTTCAAGACGGGGTATCGCCTCAAGAACTAGCTGAAACGTTTACGCAATGGGCAGTAGCACCGGATGCACTGGCCGTGCCTGCACTGAATAAGGGTCATACCTTCGCATGCACCCCCTTCCGTTCGGGCGGCATCACACAATCCACCGTCGCGTGCGGGTGACAGCTGTCTATTTTGTGAGCCACTTCCGCGCATCCTCCGGCACTCATCCCGCAATATTTCGTTATCTGACGGGGCGTCTATGCGATATGGCGAGAATAAAGAGCGCAGCGCGGAGCTATTGAGGCTCGTGTTGCCGTTGATGGCGCAACAGAGCGCAGCCTTCCATCCGTTAAGTTACACCCTCTGGTACGAGCATGTCGCGGGCGTGAATCCCTCCCTCTCGCGAGTGCTTTCTGCGCACCTGCAGACCGGCTCGCCGCTCACCGAGCAGGAGGTCCACCGCCTGCACGCCCAACATGTCATGGCCCGCGATGTGGAAGCACTCGAGCGGCTTCAGGAGCAGTTGCGGGCGCTGCTCGCCGAAACCGCACGCACCGCGGCCAACGCCGGCGTCGAAGCGGGCCAATTCGGCCAGGCGCTCGAGCAGCATAAGGCGCAGCTTAGCGAAGCTTCAGGGGTGGATGTCAGTCACATGGTCGCCGAGCTGCTCAAGGAAACGGTGCGCATGCAGGCCACGACCCAGTCGCTCACGGAGAAGCTTCAGGCGAGCGCCCAGGAGGTGAGCACACTCAACGAGCGGCTGCAGCGAGCGCAGACTGAAGCGCTCATCGATCCGCTGACGGGCCTGAAAAACCGCCGGGGGCTTGAGCGCGCCCTCGCCGATACCTTTGGCGAAGCGGCGCCGCTGCCCGGCGCCGCGCTTTTGGTGGCCGATATCGATCACTTCAAGAAGATCAACGATACCTACGGCCATCTGCTCGGAGACAAGGTCATCCGTGCGGTTGCGCAAGTCATTCACGATAACATCAAAGGCCGGGATATCGCGGCGCGCATCGGCGGTGAGGAGTTCGCGGTGCTGCTACCCGAGACGAGTGCTCAAGGCGCCGCGGCGCTGGCCGAGCAGATCCGCGTGGCGGTCTCGCGTGGCCGGCTGCATCGCGGAGAGCATGACGAGGTCAGCGGCAGCGTGACGCTGTCTGTTGGGGTGGCCGTCGGCAGGGCTGGAGAAACCCTCGAGACGCTGATGCAGCGGGCCGATGAGGCGCTGTACGCGGCCAAAAAGGGCGGCCGGAACCGGGTGCACGAGGCGAGAAGTTCGGCTGCGCCACGCCTCAATTGAGTACTGCAAGCGCCCGACTACGACGCGTTCTGCATGCAAAAGAAAACTGGTGACACCCGGCGTCACCAGTTCAACGGTCTCAATCGATGAACGGGTATTTATTTGTTGCTGCGCGATTCGCCGCCTTTCTGCCCGGCTTCGCTCGCGCGCTGCGGATCGTTGGCGAAGTTGCCTTTGTTGCCCTGTCCGCGGCTGCCGTTACTATCGCTGTCGATCTCCTCGTCCTCATCATCCGTTGCGCTGCCGCCGGCCTGCTGGTTCTGGCTGCGGCCTTGGGATTGATTCTGATTTGAGTTCTGGTTGCGGTTGCCCTGGTTCGATCCTGTTTGCATGTTGTTCGCCATCATCTACTCCTCAGTCTCAGTTTGGGATAATGGGCTTATGGCCCGAATTGCCTCATAGGCAACAGGAGTGCAGCACGCTTCGTGCCGCACGCGGGTATGCAAAAAGGCGCGCCCTGGCCGGTACGGCACGGCGGCTGGGTGCTGCGGATATACGAAAATTCACTCAGCCTGGCATTTCTACTGCTGTTTTTTCTGTCCTTTACGCTGCATGCCCTGGGCAGCGTGCAAGCTTACAATGAGGACCAGCTTCAGCATGGCGGTGCGCCCGTCTCGTTGACAACGTTCCTGCATTCCTCCCGATTCTGGTTCCAGTCCTTTCAGAACTGGCAGAGCGAGTTCCTGGGGCTGAGCGCCATGGTGGTGCTGAGTATCTTCCTGCGCCAGCGCGGCTCGGCGGAATCCAAACCTGTCGATGCCGCGCATTCCGATACGGGCACGGAGTGAGCCGTGTCGCCTATGGGCCGGTTCGCCACCGCCTGCACCCGGCCGTCCCGCACGGCCTTCGGGTACGTCGTGTGCTACGGCTTGAGCATTATTTTTACACAGACTACCTGGAGCCGATCATGAAGAATTTAAAGAGTGTCATGGGTGTCATTCTGCTGGGAGCGCCGTTGCTGGCGTCGGCTGCGAGTCCGGATGAGGCGTTTCTCAAAAAGGCGGCGCAGGGCGGTATGGCCGAAGTGCAGGCCGGTGAGCTTGCGCAGACGAAGGGTTCGAGCCAGGCCGTGAAGGACTTCGGGGCGATGATGGTTAAGGATCACAGCGCCGCCAATGCCAAGCTGAAAGCGCTGGCCGCCTCGAAAGACGTGAAACTGCCGGACGGTGCCGATCTCAAGCACAAGGCGATGAAGAAGAAACTGCAGATGAAATCCGGCGCCTCTTTCGACAAGGAGTATATCGAGGGGCAGATCAAGGACCACAAGGACACCGTCGATCTGTTGCAGAAGGAAACCGCCTCCGGTCAGGATGGCGACGCAAAGGCTTTTGCATCCGAGGTGTTGCCCACGGTGCAAGGGCATCTGCAGAAAATCGAGCAGATCGCGGCCAACGCGGGCGTAAGCGACAAATAGCGCGCGTTTACGGCGGGTATCGCTCAGCGACTAACGGGACTTTTGTCTCAGCTGGGCGGACCCGGCGGACCATGCTATCCCAAGCCGATCTAATGAGCGCTTCGCGACGGCCGAGAGCTTTTTTTCTGCACCTTCTCCGCTGCAGCCCATTTCGCATCGGCATTGGCCGGCGGCTGGTCGGGAATATGGCTCGCCGGCGGATCGCTGGCGGGAAACGATTGCGTGGCCGACTCATCGACGGCGGACGATGATGAGGCATGTGTGTGGGGAGAGGCTGCGATGAGGCGACGCTCCGCTTCGAGCCAGTATTCCTCAGCGCAACCGTCGCGTCTTCCGTCCGCCTCCCAAAGCTGATAGGCGAGCTCGCGGATGGCCTGCGATTCGATTTTGGCAATACCCATAAACCCCTCTTGCTTTCGCGATCCGTACATGTGGTGAGAGGGAGAGAGCAATTACCGTGCCGCTGCATCGCCTGCCCGAAGATCGCCACAGAAACCTAAGGTTGCGTTTCAGGCATCAGGATTGCTAATGACAGGGCGGCCGGCGCCAGCGCCGTGAGTCCTAACAAAATGAACTCGAGCACCACCTCACTGCAGCTCACGCGACTCTGGGAGACCCCGCACACCCTGTGGGGCACTTTCGCCACCGTCGATCACAAGACTATCGGACTGCGCTATCTCGTCACGGCCCTGGTGTTCCTGGTCCTCGGTGGCCTGGAAGCGGTCCTGCTGCGGCTGCAGCTGTCGCACTCGGATCTGCATCTGCTCGGTCCCGAGGTCTACAACCAGCTTTTCACCATGCACGGCGTCACCATGATTTTCTGGTACGCCTCGCCCATTCTTTCCGGCTTCGGGAATTATTTACTGCCGCTGATGCTCGGCGCGCGCGACATGGCACTGCCGCGACTCAATGCCTTCAGCTACTGGACCTTCCTGCTGTCGGGCGTGTTCGTCAACTGCAGCTTTCTCATCTGGCAGGCGCCCCACGGCGGCTGGTTCGCCTATACGCCTTACACCAATGCCCAGTTCTCGCCAGGGCTCAACATGGATTTCTATGCCCTGGCACTGATCTTTCTCACCATCTCGACCACCGCGGGCGCCATCAATTTCCTGGTCACCATCTTTAGGTTGCGGGCGCCGGGCATGTCGCTCAACCGCATGCCGCTTCTGATGTACAGCACCGCCACCACCTCCGCGCTCATCGTGCTGGCGCTGCCGGCGCTCACCGTGGCCTGCGTGTTTCTGGAGCTGGATCGCCATTTCGGCTTTCACTTCTTCGACGTTGCGCGCGGCGGCTCGGCGCTTTTGTGGCAGCACCTGTTCTGGTTCTTCGGGCACCCCTGGGTCTACATCATCTTCCTGCCGGCGACGGGCATGGTCTCCATGCTGCTCCCGGTGTTCGCGCGGCGGCCGATCGTGGGCTACGGCTATGTGGCGTTCGCCACCGTGATGACCGGTGCGGTGGGCATGGGCGTGTGGGTGCACCACATGTTCGCAGTGGGCATGTCGCAGCTCTCCATGAGCATCTTCTCCGCCGCCAGCATGGTCATCTCGGTGTTCAGCGCGGTGCAGGTTTTTGCCTGGCTTGCCACGTTGTGGCGCGGCAGGCCGGTGATCACCACCTCGCTGCGGTTTGCCGTGGGCTTCATCGCGCTCTTCATCATCGGTGGCCTGACGGGCGTGATGACCGCGCTGGTGCCCTTCGACTGGCAGATCACTGACACCTACTTCGTCGTGGCGCACCTGCACTATGTCCTGATCGGAGCGAATCTCTTCCCGGTGTTCGCGGCGTTCTATTACTGGCTGCCCAAGATGACCGGCCGGCTGATGAACGAGCGGGCAGGGCAGTGGAGCTTCTGGCTGATGTTTGTTGGCTTCAACTTGGGCTTCTTTCCCATGCACATCGTGGGGTTGCTCGGCATGCCGCGGCGTATTTACACCTACCCGGCAAGTATGGGCTGGGACGCGATGAACCTGCTCGTGACCATGGGGGCACTGCTGTTCGCCGTGGGCGTGGTGGTGAGCCTGGTGAACTTCTGGATCAGCGCGCGCCACGGCGCCCCGGCCGGCCCGGATCCCTGGAAAGCGGATACGCTCGAGTGGTCGGTGGACTCGCCGCCGCCGGCCTATGCCTTCGAGCGCCTGCCCACGGTGCGCAGCCGCCATCCGTTGTGGGATGAGCACGACGAATATGCCGACCCGGCGGGCGAGCGTATCCTGGCCGAAGGGCGGCTGACTCTCGCTACGAGCTGGCGCGATGCGCGGCCTGTGGCGGTGGCAAAGATGCCCGAGGACACTTTGATGCCCTTGCTGCTGTCGCTGGCGCTGACGGCGGTATTCACCGCCTTGCTGCTGAAGGCGCTGTGGATGGCAGCGCTGTTCGTGATGCTGGGTCTGCTCGTTACCGCAGGGTGGCTGTGGCCGCGCGCGGAAAAGGAGCCCGCATGAATGCACTCGCGGCCGACGCGGCTATTACGGCGGAGCAGGTGCGCGGCCTGCCTCTCGATACCCAGCGCGGCACGGTCGCCATGGCGCTGTTCATTCTCACCGAGGCCATGCTGTTCGTCGCCCTGTTCTTCGCCTATTTCTATTTGAGTCTCGACAAGCCGCAATGGCCGATGGATGAGCCGCCGACGCTCACAATGCCTCTGGTGATGCTGGCCGTGCTGTTGGCGAGCAGCGGGGTGCTGGAGTGGGGGCGGCGCCAGGGCCGTGCGGGCCGGGAGCGCGCGGCGCGCGGCGCCACCGTGCTGACCGCGGCGCTGGGCGCGGCGTTCCTAGTGCTGCAGTCGCTCGAGTATCGCAAGCACCTCAAGGTCGTGATGCCCACCACCGATGCATATGGCTCGCTCTTCTACACCATCACCGGCTTTCACGGCACGCATGTGCTTCTGGGCGTGCTGATGCTGCTCTACGTGGCGTTCCTGCCGCGGCTCGGGCCGGGCGACCGCCCGCCGCATCGGCCGCTGCACGACGCTTCGCTGTACTGGCACTTCATCGATGGCGCCTGGATCGTCATCGTGGCTCTTGTTTATGTGCTGCCGCATTGGCAGCGGAGCTCGCCATGAAGTCAATCGCTGCAATCGTGCTGGCGTGTGCCCTGGCGGCCTGCTCGCGCAAGCCGGCGCACCCGCCCGTTCCGCAGGCGCCGGTTGGCGTGGCCGGCGCCGTGCAAGGCATCCGCATGATCTCGCCGCTGCCGGACGGGGAGTGGACGCTACCCAACGGCGATCTCGCCAATACCCGATACAGCCCGCTCGATGAGATCAATACGGGCAATGTGGGCCAGCTCAAAGTGACGGCTACCACTTCCACGGGCATACCCCATGGACACGAAGGTGGGCCGCTGGTGGTGGGTAGCACGATGTACGTGGTCACACCCTATCCCAACAATCTCATGGCGATCGATCTTACCCAGCCGGGCGGTTCGCTCAAATGGCTTTACCAGCCGAATCCCGATCCGCGTTCCGTGGGAATTGCCTGCTGCGACATCGTGAATCGCGGCGCCTCATACGCGGACGGCAAGATCATCTACAACACGCTGGATGCGCATACCGTGGCGGTGGATGCGCAGACCGGCAGGGAAGTGTGGCGCACCAAAGTCGGCAATATCGACATCGGCGAGACCGTGACCATGGCGCCGCTCGTGGTCAAGGACAAGGTGATCGTCGGCGACTCCGGCGGTGAGATGGGCGTGCGCGGCTGGATACTGGCGCTCGATGTCAGGGATGGCCATGAGCTGTGGCGTGCTTTCAACAGCGGTCCCGATAAGGACGTGAAGATCGGCGCGGATTTCAAACCCTTCTACGCCAAGGACCGGGGTACGGACCTGGGCACCAGGAGCTGGACCGCCGATCAATGGAAGCTCGGCGGCGCCACGGTGTGGGGCTGGGTGTCCTACGATCCCGAACTCAATCTCATCTACTACGGCACTTCCAACCCCGGCGTCTGGAATCCCGACATGCGGCCCGGGGACAACAAATGGTCCTGCAGCATCATCGCGCGCAATCCCGACGACGGCAGTGCGAAGTGGGCGTACCAGATCGTGGCCCACGATGCCTGGGACTACGATGAGATCATGGAGAACATGCTCATCGACATGCCGTTCAAGGGACAGCTGCGCAAGCTCCTGATTCATCCCGGACGCAGCGGTTTCGTCTTCGTGCTGGACCGGGGCAGCGGCGAGCTGCTATCGGCCGAGAAATACGAGCCGACCAACTGGGCGCAGCGCTACGACCTCAAAACCGGCGCGGCGCAGGAGGACCCCACCAAGCGCACCAAATTCGGCGCGGTGACCAAGGACATTTGTCCTTCCTCCACCGGCGCGAAGGATTTCATTCCCTCGGCATTCTCACCGCGCACCGGTCTCGTATACATCCCTGCGCACAATACCTGCATGGATTATGAAGGCGTGGAAGCCAACTACATCGCCGGCACCCCCTATCTCGGCGCCAGCGTGAAAATGTATGCGGGCCCGGGCGGCTATCAGGGCGAGCTGGTGGCGTGGGATCCGGCCCAGGCGCGGGCGGTGTGGACCGCGCGTGAGAAGGAATTGCCGGTATATAGCGGCGTGCTTGCCACCGGCGGCGACGTGGTGTTCTACGGCACCATGGACGGCTGGCTGAAAGCGGTGGATGCGCGCAGCGGCAAGGAGCTATGGAAATTCAAGACCGGCTCGGGAATCGTCGGCGATCCTATCACGTACAAGGGTCCCGACGGCAAGCAATACGTGGCGGTGTATTCGGGCATCGGCGGCTGGATGGGCGCGGTCGCGTTCCCGGACGTGTCGGCGGATGATCCCTATGCAGCGCTCGGCGTCGTAGGCGCCATGAAGCAGATCAAGAGCATGACCGGTCCTGGAGGCAGCGTCTATGTCTTCGGATTTTAAAAAGGCCAGCCTGGCGCTGGCCATAACGGTCGCGCTCGGCGCGGCGATGGATTACTCCATGCTGGCCCAAGCGGCGCCCGCCGAGCTGCGGGTGTGCGCCGATCCCAATAACCTGCCGTTCTCCGACGCGCGCGGCGCGGGATTCGAGAACCGGCTCGCGATGCTGGTGGCGCAGGACCTGGGGCGCCACGTGCATTACACCTGGTTTCCGCAGCGGCGCGGCTTCATCCGCAATACGCTGCGTGCCGGCAGTTGCGATGTGGTGATGGGCATACCGGCGCAATTCGACCTGGCGCGGCCGACGCTGCCCTACTACCACTCGACCTATGTGTTCGTCACGCGGCGCGACCGGGGCCTGCATTTGAGCTCCTTCGACGATCCGCGCCTTAAGCAGTTGCGCATCGGTCTGCACGTCATCGGCGACGACTATAACAATCCGCCGCCGGCTCAGGCGCTGGCCATGCGCGGCATCGTGAGCAATGTGCGCGGTTACATGATTTACGGAGAGTATTCAAAGCCCAGTCCGCCCAAGGCCCTGATCGATGCCGTCGCGAAAGGGGATATCGATGTCGCGATCGCCTGGGGGCCGCTGGCCGGCTACTTTGCGCAGCATGAGCCCGTACCGCTCGAGGTGCTTCCCGCGGAGTCGCAGAGGAACGTCCTGCTGCCCATGGCCTTCGATATCTCCATGGGCGTGCGGCGCGACGATGCGCAGCTCAAAACCGTGCTGGAGGGGGTCATCACGCGGCGGCTGCACGATATTCAGAAAATACTGGAGGCGTACGGCGTACCGCTGCTCGCCTTCAGTGCCGCCTATGCTGCGGTACCGGCACCGGCAAAGCCTGCTCCTCCTGCGGCCGCTCCGGCCGGCGAGCACGTGGCACGCGCGCCCGTGGGACCCATTCCCGGCGGCGGCAAGCCTCCCGATATCGTCAACCCTTACGCAAACGATGCGACTGCTCTGCAGGCCGGGCGCCGCTTTTTCACACAAATGAACTGTGCCGGCTGTCATGGCGAGCACGCGGGCGGCGGCATGGGTCCAAGCCTGCGCGATGCCATGTGGCTGTACGGCCACTCATCGGGCCAGATATTCGATTCCATCTCGCAGGGCCGCGCGCATGGCATGCCGGCCTGGGGCACGCGCCTTCCCCCGGATGCCATCTGGTTGATGGTGGCCTATATTCAGTCCCTGCGCACGCCCCGCGAGCCGCAGCCGCCGGACCAATGATGAGCTGGCCGCAGAATTATCTCACCGGCACGGCGCCCGAAGCGCATGGGCTCGCGACACTGGGCTGGGTTGCGCTCATTGTCTTCAGCATCGTCACGGCGATCGTCTGGGTACTGCTGGTCTGGTCGCTCAACCGCCGGCGCGGCACCCTGAGCGAGCATGCGCTCATCACCCTCGATGATGGGCGAAGCTGGGTGACCCTCGGCGGCTATGCCATTCCAGTGGTCATTCTCGCGGTGATTTTTGCGTTGACGCTGCATACCCTGCGCGCCTATCCCATGGTTCACGAGCTGACGCCGGGCGCCGGCGCGCTGATCCGTGTGACCGGGCATCAGTGGTGGTTCGACGCGGAGTACCTGGGCAACCGCCCGGACCTGAACGTGGTGGCGCCTACGGAGATCCATGTGCCCACGGGCTGTGCGGTGGATCTCGAGCTGCAGACGCGCGACGTCATCCACTCTTTCTGGGTGCCTAAGCTCAACGGCAAGGTCGATCTGGTGCCGGATCAGGTCAATCATATTCGCCTGCGCGTGGACAAGCCGGGGCTGTATGAAGGGGAGTGCGGCGAGTATTGCGGCATGCAGCATGCACACATGCGGCTGCAGGTGATGGCGCAGTCGCCGGATGAATTTCAGGCGTGGCTCGCCGCGCAACGCGCGCCGGCCGTGGCCGCGACTCAAGCGACCACCGCGTATGGCGCCCAGGTCTTTCAAACCGCGGCCTGTCCGCTCTGCCACACCGTGCGCGGCACGAGCGCGCACGGGCAGATCGGGCCCGATCTCACGCACGTCGGCAGCCGCCTGCGTATTGCCGGCGGCATGCTGGACAATACCGCCGCCAATCTTGCGACCTGGATCGCGCATGCGCAGTCCCTGAAGCCGGGATCGCTGATGCCCGATCTGCCGCAAATCAACGCAGAGGACCTGAGTGCGCTGGTCGCCTATCTGCGGGCTCTGCAATGAGTCAGCGCGACAGCCGTAACAGGCTCACGATACCCGCGATCAGCTCCGTCGCCTCGATGGGCTTGGAGATGTGCATCTGAAAGCCCGCCAGCAGCGAGCGCTGCCGGTCTTCCGCCCGGGCGAAGGCTGTGATGGCGATGGCGGGAATGGGCGTGCGCCGGTCCGCATCGAGCTCGCGCACCTTGCGGATGAAGGAATAGCCATCTATATCCGGCATGCCGATGTCGCTCAGCACGATATCGAAGGTGTGGCTGCGCAGCAGCTCCAACGCCTCCGTGGCGGTCCCGACCGCGGTGGTCGCGGCATCGCGGCCCTCGAGGATGCGGGCCGCAAGCGCCAGGCTGTCCGCATCATCGTCCACGACCAGGATCCTGATGCCATCGAGCGTCGGCAATTCCATGGGATCGAAGGACATTTGCGAGGCCGGAGCCCGCGCCGGCGGCTCATCCTGCGTCGGCACCATGGAGATGGGCAGCGAAATGACGAAGGTGGCGCCCTGATTCTCGCCCGGGCTTTTGACGCGCACCGAGCCGCCGTGCAGCTCCACCAGGCTCCTGACGATGGACAGGCCCAGCCCCAGCCCGCCGTGCCGGCGGGTCATCGTCGGCGCCGCCTGGCGGAAGCGGTCGAACACATAGGGCAGAAATTCCGGCGGGATGCCCATGCCGGAATCCTCCACCATGATCTCCACATGGGAGTTCACGCGCTCCAGCACCACCTGCACGAAGCCGCCGGCGGGGGTGAATTTGACCGCATTGCTCAGCAGGTTCCACAGCACCTGCTGCAGCCGGTTGGGATCGCCGCGTACCTTGCCGATGCGGGTGTCGAGAAGCGTGCGTATGCGGATCCGTTTGGCGTCGGCGGAGGGCTTGATGGACTGGATCGCCGCCTCGATCACATCGTGCAGATACAGCGCCTGGACCTCGAGGTGAATCTTGCCCGCGACAATACGGCTCATATCGAGCAGATCGTTGACGAGTTGTGCCTGGACCCGGACATTGCGCTCGATGGTCTCGAGGCCCTTGGCACGGTCCGCCTCGCTGACCTTGTCCTGCCGCAGCACGGTGGCCCAGCCCTGAATGGCGTTGAGCGGCGTGCGCAACTCGTGAGACAGAGTGGCGAGGAACTCGTCCTTGATATGGCTCAGGCGCTCGGCTTCCGAGCGGGCGGCCCGCTCCGATTCGAGCAGGTGCTCACGCTCGGTGAGTATCTGCTGCAATTCCGCTTCCATGCGCCGCCGCGCGGAGATATCGTGGCCCACCTTGACCGCGCCGATGATATGGCCGTTGCGGTCGCGGATCGGCGACAGGCTGAGCGAGACCTCGAAGCGCTGGCCGTGACGGTCGATGCGGGTGGTCTCATAGCGCTCGATGGTCTCGCCGCGGCGCAGCCGGGCGAGGAAATTATCCTCCTCAGCCTGCAGCTCCGGGGGAATGAGGCGGCGGATCGACTGGCCGATCATTTCGTGGGCCTTGTAGCCGAAACGCTGCTCGGCCCCGAGGTTCCAGCTGCGCACGATGCCGTCGAGCGTCTTGCTGATGACGATCTCCTCGGAGGCGTGCATCAGCGCCATCAGCGGCGCGCGAAAAAACTCCTCGAGCTCCGCGGGCGGAGGCGTGACGGGAATGAGAGGCTCCACAGCGCCAGTGTAATCATTCGCCGCCGTCTGCGGAACCCGCCGCGACCTATCAGGCAAAGTCAGCCTGATTTTGGGTCATCGAGCCCCGATTTGTCCGACGCGACCCCCTTGTCGGCGCCAACTCGCCGCTGTCCTGCAGCTCCTGCTTGCGGGCGGCCAGCTGTTCACCCAGCACCTGAAGGTCCATGTCGGACTTGCGGGCCTCGGCAAACATGCCACCCGGCTGTTCCTCCTCCTTGACGTGGTGCTTGATCATCTCCGAGAGCACGGTGACGCGGGCATCGAAGTAATCGTCATCAGGGCCGGCCTGCTCGATCTCGGCGATCAGCTTCTTGGCGCCGTCGTGCTCGACTTCAGCTTCATGGTGCATATCCTTGTCTTCGGTGGCTTCGAGGAAGGCCGGGTAAAAAATTTCCTCCTCGATGGTGGTATGTACCTTGAGCGCGGCGCAGATGCTCTGCGCCAGCTCCTGCTTGCGAGAACCCGATCGAGCCTTCTCGAACTCGGCGAACCACTTCTCGACCTGGCGGTGATCGGCCTTCAGGAGAGCGATGGCGTCGTTGGGGGCCGCGCGCGTGGCGCGGGGGGAAGCGCGGCTGGGGCGTCTGGCGGACTTCTTCTTACCTCGAGCCATGGGGATACCCTCACTGAAAATGGATTGAGATAGTCATAGCTCCGCAAGGGACGTGCCCGCTGTCCGCAGGTCGAGTATCTTTCACCGGGTCATGGTGACTTGCCATCCTTTGCTCAGCGCTATCTGCCTTCTGGCGAGCTTTGCTGCGAGCTCCGCGACAATCGGCATCGACGACCCCAGCCTCGACGCCAAAGTAGAGGCCTTATTGCGCCAGATGACTCCCGAAGAGAAGGTCGCCCAGCTGGTGCAGTATCCCATCGGTCAGCCCACCGGCCCCGAGACCGGCCTCGTCGATCTCGACAGCATGATTGCGCGCGGCCAGGTCGGCGCGCTACTCGGCACCGCGCCTGTGCGGCGGATCAATACGTACCAGCGCCTCGCCATGCAGGGCTCACGCCTGCACATTCCGCTGCTTTTCGGTCTGGATGTCATCCACGGCTATCGCACGGTGTTCCCCATTCCGCTCGGCCTAGCCTCGAGCTGGGACACGGCATTGATCGAGCGAACCGCGCGAGTCGCTGCGCGGGAAGCCTCGGCCGCCGGTATTCGTTGGACATTTTCACCCATGGTGGACATCGCGCGCGATGCGCGCTGGGGACGTATTGCCGAGAGCGCCGGTGAGGATCCCTACCTCGGGTCGCAGATCGCCGCGGCTTACGTGCGGGGGTACCAGGGTGCGCGTCTGGATGCGCCGGACAGCCTGGCGGCCTGCGCCAAGCACTTCGTGGGCTACGGCGCCGCCGAAGGCGGCCGCGACTACAACACCACGGAGATCTCCGAGCACACGCTGCGGGAGATTTATCTGCCGCCTTTCCACGCGGCGGTGAGCACGGGTGCGGCGAGTCTCATGAGCGCCTTCAATGCCCTGAATGGCGTGCCCGCTTCCGCCAACCGTTTCACGCTGACGCAGGTGCTGCGCGAGGAGTGGGGATTCCGCGGTCTGGTGGACAGCGACTGGCTGGCGGTGGCGCAGCTCATTCCGCACGGCATTGCCATCAATGGCGCCGATGCGGCTGAGAAGGCTTTCGAGAGCGGCGTCGACATGGATATGACCAGCGGCCTGTATCACCGGCATCTGCTGGATTTGATCGAGGCGGGCAGAATCTCACCGGCGCGCCTCGATGAGAGCGTGCGCCGGGTGCTGCGCGTGAAACTCGCTCTGGGTCTTCTCGAGCATCCCTATACTGATGAGTCGCAGGAGAGTGGGGCCATGCTGCAGCCCGCGGCAGTGGTACTGGCGCGCGAGGCCGCGGAACGCTCCTTCGTCCTTCTCAAAAACGCGGATGTGGGCGGCAAGCCAATTCTGCCGCTATCCGATTCAGTTCGTCATGTGGCGCTCATCGGTCCCCTGGCCGACGATGTAACCGATATGCTGGGTAGCTGGCCGGGCGCGGGACGCGGGGAGGACGTGGTGACGCTGCGCCAGTCGTTTGAGGAGCGGCTCGGTAACCGGCGTCTCCGGTACGCTCTGGGCACGGGACTGACGGAAGGCAGTGATGCGGCAATGCGCCGTGCGATGCGCGATACGCTCCGCGCCGATGTGATTGTGATGGCGCTGGGCGAGTCGCATGCCATGAGCGGTGAGGCGGCTTCCCGGGCCAACCTTACTCTTCCCGGCCGTCAGCAGGAGCTGCTGGAAAAGATGGTTGCCACGGGAAAGCCCGTCGTGCTGATCCTCTTCAGCGGTCGGCCGCTCACTCTGCCCTGGGCCTTCGAGAAGGTCCCCGCGGTGATCGCGGCCTGGGCACCGGGGATTCAGGTCGGGCCTGCGCTGATGCGGACTTTATTTGGAGAGTCCAATCCCAGTGGCCGGCTTACCGTCAGCTGGCCGCGCTCGGTGGGGCAGCTGCCGCTTTACTACAATGCGCTCAATACCGGACGCCCGCGCAACAATCCCACGGAGAAGCAGTACGTCACAGGCTATCTCGATGAGGAATTGACGCCGCAGTTTCCGTTTGGGTTTGGCCTGTCTTATACGACATTCGACTACGGTCCCACTCAGCTGAGCAGGCAGAGATTGCATGTCTCGACTGCAGAAGGCCTCACGGCGACAGCGCGGGTCACCAACACGGGCTCGAGAGCGGGCAGCGAGGTCGTGCAGCTGTACGTGCGACTGCAAGGCACCAGCACGGCGCAGCCGGTCCGAGCGCTCAAGGGATTCCAGAACATTGTTCTGGCTCCGGGCGAGAGCCGCACAGCCACATTTCAACTGCCGTCCGAGACCTTGGCGGTGTGGGATATCCACAACCGATACGCTGTGGAGCCGGCCAGGGCGACGGTGTGGATCGCGCCGGATTCCGCTCGCGGGAAAGGCGCTGAGCTTGAAATCGTTCCTTAGCGGCGCCAGGCTAAGGCCGGTCCAGCTTGTCGCCCAGCAGGCGGCGCACGGCGACGTAGAAGACCGGCACCAGCAGCACACCCAGCAATGCCGCGGCAATCATGCCGCCAGCGACGCCGGTGCCGATGGCATGCCGCGCATTCGCGCCCGCGCCCGTCGACAAGACGAGCGGCAGCACCCCGAGGATGAACGCAAACGAAGTCATGAGGATCGGCCGCAGGCGCAGTCTCGCCGCCTCGAGCACCGCCTCGCGCAGGCGCTTGCCGCCTGCCTGCGCAGTGACCGCGAACTCGACGATCAGAATCGCATTCTTCGCGGCAAGCCCGATGATGGTGATCAAGCCCACCTTGAAGAACACATCGTTCGGCAACCCCCGCAGCATCGCCGCCACGATGGCGCCGAATACACCGACGGGCACCACCAGCATCACCGCCACCGGTGTCGCCCAGCTCTCGTAGAGCGCGGCGAGACAGAGATAGACGGCCAGGATCGACAGCAGGAAGAGCATCGGCGCCTCGGCGCCGGAGAGCAGCTCCTGCAGCGACTGGCCGGCCCAGTCGAAGCCAAATCCCGCAGGGAGACTGCCCCGCACCGTCGACTCCAGGAACTGCATAGCCTCGCCCGAGCTATGGCCGGGCGCATTCACGCCATTGATTTCCTGCGCCGCAAAACCGTTGTAGCGGGTGAGAGCGGGCGAGGCGACATGCCATTGCGTGCGCATCACCGCAGACAGCGGAATCATGGGAGGCGTCGCCGCGTCTGCGGCGCGGGTCGCGGTGGCGCCGGTGGCGGGCACGGCTTGCGTGGCAGGGATATAGAAATGGGCGAGCGCGTCGGGGCTCATGCGAAAGGGTGTATCCGCCTGCATGAGCACCCGCAATATGCGTCCTCCATGGAGAAAATCGTTCACGTACACCGGTGCCAGCATGAGCTGTATGGCCGTGTAGGCGTCATCCACCGAAAGACCCATCGACTGCGCCTGCACACGGTCGAGCGTCATATCGAGGCGTGGCGCATCGGGCAGAGTGTTCGCCCGCGCGCCGGCGATGGCGGGGCTTAGCGAGGCCTTCTGCAACAGCGTGCGCTGGGCGGCCATGAGCGCATCATGGCCCTGTCCACTGCGGTCCTCGAGGTAGAAGTCGAAGCCGCCGAATGCGCCGAGCCCGCGCACCGTCGGCAGGTTCACCATGAACACCTGCGCGTCCGGAATGGCTTTGCCGATCGCTCCGTTGGCCCATTGAATCAGCTGTGCTGAGGTGGTCTTGCGCCGGTCCCAGGGTTTCAGGCGCACGAATGCCAGTCCGATGTTCTCCCCCAGGCCGACGAAGCTGAAGCCGCCGACCTGCATCACCGCCTCTACCGCCTCGTTCTTCTTCAAGACAGCGTTAACCTGCGACAGCACCTTCATCGTGCGCTCGAGCGTCGCACCGGGGGGCAGCTGCACGATGCCGAAGGCGTATCCCTGATCTTCCTCCGGCAGGAAACTGCTCGGCAACCGCGTGAAAAGGAATCCGCCAACCAGTACCAGCACCGCAAAGCCCATCATCCAGCGGGGAGTATGGTGCAGCGCCGCCGTGACGCGCCTGACATAGGCGTTCTGCGAGCGATCGTAGGCTCGATTGAACCAACGGAATACGGCGTTGGATTTCAGGTGCGTGGGCTTCAAGAGGCTGGCGCACAGCGCCGGGGTGAAGCTCAGGGCGAGGAAAGCCGAGAACAGCATGGAGATGGCGATGGTGAGCGCGAATTGCCGGTAGACGGCGCCCGCGCTGCCGGTCTGCAGCGCGCTCGGGATGAAGACGGCGGCGAGCACCAGGGTGATGGCGACGATGGCGCTGGTGATCTGCCCCATAGCCTTGCGCGTGGCCTCCTTCGGCGGCAGGTGCTCCTCGCGCATGATGCGCTCGACGTTCTCGATCACGACGATGGCATCGTCCACCACGATGCCGATGGCGAGCACCATGCCGAAGAGACTCAGCTGATTGATGGAGAATCCCGAAGCGTACATGCCGATGAAGGCCCCCATGAGGGCTGCCGGCACGACCAGCGTCGGAATGAGCGTCGCGCGCAGGTTTTGGAGGAAAACGAGCATCACGAGAAAAACGAGCACGATGGCGGCGACGAGCGTGAAGGCGACTTCCTTGATCGACACCTTGATGAAGGTCGTGCTGTCGTAGGGCACGAACCAAGTCACGCCGCGCGGGAAGGTGAGCGCGAGATCGGCCATCTTCGCCCGGATCGCTTTCGCCACGGCGAGCGCGTTGGCGCCTGGCAGGAGCTGGATGGCACAGGCGGCGACCGGCCGGTTGTCGAGCCGGGTTTCGCGGCCGTATTGATAGGGACCGAGCGTGACCTGCGCCACGTCCTTGAGCCTGACCGTGGTGCCGTTCGGAAGCGCCCGCAGGATGACGTTCTCGAACTGCTCCGGGGTGGAAAAGCGGCTCTCGCCGATGGCGGAGGCCGTGAACGGCTGCCCGGGATTGGCGGGCTGCGAGCCGATGGCGCCCGCGGCGAGCTGCACATTCTGCTCCCGCACCCGCTCCAGCACCGCCGCGGCCGAAAGGCCGAAGCCTCGCAGCTTGTCGGGATTGAGCCAAATGCGCATCGCATATTCCGAGCCGAAGTGCTGCACGAAACCGACGCCCTGGATGCGCCCGAGCGGCTCGAGCACGCGCGAGGCGATGATGTTGTCGAGCGCGCCGGAGTCGAGGCTCCCGTCCTCGGAGCGCAGGGCGACGGCCATGAGGAAGCCGGCATTGGCCTTGGCGATGGTGATGCCTTGTTGCACGACTTCCGCCGGCAGGCGCGGCAGCGCGAGCGTCACCCGGTTTTGGGTCTGGACCGCCGCGATGTCCGGATTGGTGCCGTTCTCGAAAGTCAGCGTGGTCTGCGCCGTGCCGTTCGAATAGGAAGTCGAGGTGAAGTAGAGCAGATGGTCGATGCCCACCAGCTGCTGCTCGATGGGCTGCGTCACACTGCTTTCGATGGTTTGCGCATCGGCGCCCGGATAGGTGGTGTTGATATTGATCTGCGGAGGGGCGATGCTTGGATAAGACTCGACCGGCAGATTGAAAACCGTGAGCGCGCCTCCCAGCGTGATGAGGATGGCGAGTACCCAGGCGAAGACCGGCCGATCGATGAAGAATTGCGGCATGGCTTTCTTTAGCGGGAAGCCTGCAGTGCCGCCTCTGCACCCAGGACCTTCACCGGCGAGCCCGGATGCACCTGTTGAAGTCTGGAGACGATGATGCGATCCGCGTCCGCGAGGCCCTGTGTGATCACCCAGTTGCCGCCGCGCAGGGTGTCGGCGTGGACCCGCCTTTCAGCCACCTTGTTGTCGCGATCCGCGATGAGCACGTAGGCGCCGTGGTCGTCGCGTTGCAAGGCCGGCGCGGGCACGAGGAAGGCGGACTTGAGCTCACCCAGGGTGAGGCGCACATTGACGAACATGCCGGGGAGGAGCCGCCGGTTGGGGTTGGCGACCTGGCCGCGCAGCGCCAGCGCGCCCGTCGAGGGATCCACGGTGATGTCGGAGAAATCGACCCAGCCGGGCAGCTCGTACGGTGTACCGTCGGCCAGGCTCAGATCGAGGCGCGCCTTGGCGTCTGCCGGTGTGATCTCGCCGCGGCTGACGGCGCCATGCAGCTTCAGGATCTCCTCGGCCGGCTGGTCGAAATTGATGTAGAGCGGATCGGTCTGCTCGATGGTGGTGAGCAGCGTCGCTTCGCCCTGGCCGACCAGGGCGCCTTCCGTGACCTGCTGCTGGCCGGCGCGCCCGGCAATCGGCGCGGTCACGCGCGCGTACCCTAAGTTGATGCGCGCGGTCTCCACATCGGCCTGCGCCTGTTTGACCTGGGCGGCGGTAGTGCGCTCGTTGGCTTCGGCGGTGTCTAGGTCCGAGCGGGAAATCCATCCCTTGGGCGTAAGCTCGCGGTCGCGCTGGGCAAGCACCTGTGCGTTGGTGGCACTGGCCTGCGCGGCCGCGAGGGCGCCAAGGGCGCGGTGCAGCGTGGCTTCAAGCGGCGCGGGATCGATCTGGAACAGCGCCTGTCCCTGAGTGACATCGGATCCTTCCCGGTAGAGACGCTTGAGCAGCACGCCGGCCACCCGCGCCCGCACATCGGACATGCGCACCGAGGAGAGGCGGCCGACGAAGTCGCGCGTGAGGGGCAGGGTCTGCGGATGCACCACCACCGCTTGCACTTCGGCCGGCGGGGTTGGCGGCGGAGTCTTGGGATGGCAGGCCGCGAGCGCGAGCAGGGCCGGCAAAGCGGGGACGAGCAGCCGGCGCAGCGAGACGGAACAGTTGTGCCGGGTGCCGGTGCGGCAGTTCATGGAGGAGCGTTTCCTTGCAGGGAGACCGCGTAAAACAAGTATTGTACGGGAATGCGCCGGTTATAGGCTCGATCCCTCGATGATCGGTGGATTATCGAACTCGCAGCGCTGCGGCTTGAGGCAGGGATTGCTCTTCGACGGCGCGAGCGTGCGGGAATAAAGCTCCTGCGAGCGTACGTAGCCCAGCATGGTCTTGCCCATGATTTTCGTCTGGGTGCGATGCGCCCGTATCGCCTGTAATTTAGCCTGCACTGCGGCGTCATCGAGCGCAAACGCTTCCCATTCCATTCCTACGCCGCGCGGTGGCACCTTTGGCGGCAGCTCGGGATGCAAGCCGCGCGGCCGCGGCCAGCGTCGTCCGCCGTGCACGATCCAGAATCTCACCCGATCGAGCTGCTGGCGCTTGTCCATCACGCGCCAGGCCAGAATCCCGGCGGCGCGGTGATCGGGATGGGTGTCCTGGGGGCTGGGAGCAAGAACCAACGTGGGCTGCACGCGATCGACCACCGAGGAGAAATCGCGCAACAGGTCCTGGCCGTTGTAACCAGCGCCGGGATCGAAGGCATCAGAGTACTCAACGGCCTCATCGCCGGTGAAGCGCGAGCGCCAGGGGACGCCGGGATAGTAATAATCAAACAGCAGGCTCAATATGCCGCGGTCGGGATAGCCCAAAAAGAACTGCGAATCCTTGGGTACTTGCAGGATGGCCGCTGCGGCGCGCGCCTCGCCGATGCGCCGCTGTGCAAGCTCATGATAGGCACCCTGCCGGGGCCGCAGTTTCTTCTCGACGAGCATTGCGTCCCATTTGAAGGCATCGCCGTTGGTGATCCACACGATGGCGACGCGGGCGCCGGCGCGGCGCGCCGAGTCGATGAGGCCGCCGCAACACAGCGACTCATCGTCGGGGTGCGGCGAGACCACGAGCACCGAGTCCGCCGCGGTGAGCAGCCGAAGCGGCGGCGGCAGGGGGGTCGGCGACGCGGCGCCGTGGGCGTCAAGGACAGCGAGCAGCGCGAGGGTGTGCAGCGTCCTGCAATTCATCCCGAGGTCTCAGCGCGCTATTTAGGCTCCTGTCCCGGCTTCTGATCCTCCATCGGGAAGGTCTTGGCTGCGCCCGACGGCGACGGTGCGGCCGGAGCGGTGGGCGCAGCCGGCGAGGCCGGTGCCACGGTTGCGGCGGGTACTGCGTGGGTGGTGGCGGGTGGTGTGGTGCTGGCGCTCACGGCGGCCAGGAAGCGCTGAGTGGCCGGATCATCGCTCTTCAGAGTGCCATTGATGATGTCCGAGGCCGAGGCGTCGGCGTGCTTGTAGAAACGGGCATTGGCTTTGCCATCGATGGTGAGCGCCGAGCCATTGATGGCGATGCCGGCGAACAAGCCGCGGGCGCGCGAGTAGGAATACACCTCCGCGGAGAAATTGGCATCGGTTCCCGCCGAGGCCTGCCGACCCACCGGCCCGGCCGCCACCGACGCATCGCCGCCCAGGGTCAGCTTGCCGTCGGTGATGCCTTCGACTCCGGCCTTGGTGGTGAAGACCAGAACGATATCCGCCTGCTGCACGCCGGCCTGAAGACCCCAGCTGCCGCCGGTGAGGCTGATGAATACCGGGCTCGTGAAACGCCCGTCCTTATCCCGCACCACGAGTACACCTTTGCCGCGCTGCCCGCCGAACCAGAAGGCGACCTTGTTCACGTCGGGCACCACGGCGATGCCGTAGGCGCGCTCGAGCAGGCGATCGGGAATGGCCTGATCGCGCGTGGCGCGCAGCTCTTCAAGTACTTGAGTGGCCGTCATGATGCGCGCTTCTTCGCGTTCGGGAACCTGTGCCCGCGACGGCGTCGTCGCGAAGGCGAGCAGTGAGCCCATGAGCGAAACCAGCCACGCGGTGCGGTAGTGCATATCGAATCCCCTTTATGTCGCCATCCACCGACAGGCTCAGGCCCACGGCGGTACGGTACTGCAAGCTTACGTCAGAACCAGATAGACACGAAGACCTGAATGACGTTCGCGTTCAGTTTGTACAGGGGCTCGGTGCCTGCGGGGACGCCGTGGGCGGGGTCGGTGAGCAGGGCGTTGCGATAGTTCTGATAGTCGATCATCAGGTGATCGAGCCTCAGGTTGGCGGTGCTCTTGCTGATCCAGGGAGCGTGCGGCATGTGGAAGTCGTAGGAGGCGCCTGCGCCGAGGGTGTAGCTCGAGAAGGCGGCGAGCTCGCGGTCGCGGGCCATGAAGTTGGCAAAGTTGGCGCGCGGGTACAGGTCGCTGTAGAAATCCGCGGCGCTCTGGCGGTAGTAACGGAAGCTGCCGTCGAAGATCCAGCGCTTCCAGGCGGGATGGGTGTAGCCCACCTGCAGAGTGTGGGCGATGATGCCCCAGGTGTCGCTGAAGAAGCGGTACTGGCCGCTCAAGGCAGCGCGGTAGGGCAGATAATACTTGATCTCGCCCGAGGCGGCGTTGCTGGTGCGGGTGTGGGGGTAGACCTGATCGGCCAGGGTGAACCCGCCCGCGCCGTCGGAGTAGCGGATCTTGCGGTAGGGGCTGGCGAGGTAGCCCTCATCGGTGAGCACCTCGTAATTGACATTGAGGACGAGGTTGCGGGTGAGGATCTGGCTCAGGGCCAGGGTGTAGCCCTCATGGTCGGTGGCGGCAAATCCGGCGCCGTCGTTGAAATTGGGATCGTTGACGATCTGGCCGTTGAGCTTGACGTCGGCATACACGCGGTCCCAGCCGCGTTTGTAGGACAGGGTCAAGGTGGTCAGGTCGCCGAACATGTCCTGGCTGATGGAGTAGAACGAGGTGTTGGATTTGTAGTCGGGTTCGGTGCTATTGATGATGCCGGCGCTGTAGGTGGACTTGCCGTGCAGGTAGTCGGCCGAGAAGCTCTTCTGCTGGCGCTTCTCCTGGTAGGGGCTGGCGGAAAGCTTCACGTCGATGGAGGCGCTGGAGATCAGGTCCTCGTAGTAGTTGGCGGAGAGCGAGAGCTTGTCGCCGATGTTCTTGCGCACCAGCACGGAGGGACCCTGGATGACGATGCCGCCGCCGTCGTAGCGGTGGTACAGCGCATCGGCGCGCTCCTCCGGCAGCACGCCGGCAAGCGCCGCGGTGCTGACAGGCAAGGCGAGGAGCAGGGCGAGGCGTCTCATCAATTGCACCCGCAGCCGCCACCCACGCCGCCCGTGGCGCCGCGCGCGCCCTCGCGCGACTCGAACACATGCTCGAGGTAGACGCTGGACACCGGATCGCGGTTCAGCGACATGATGGGATCGGCGAGATGCTCGCGCTCGTAGGGTTTGACCCAAGGCTCGACCGAGGAGCAGGCGGTGAGGCCGCCGAGCAATACCAGTGCAAGCAGCGCGCGCATGGGCTACTCCTTCATGAGAGCGCGGATGCTGTCGAGATACTCGTTCTCATCGCCGGGCTTGTAGCCCCGGTGCAGCATACGCATCTGTCCCTTGCGGTCGATGATGACGGTGCTGGGCATCCCTGAGACCTGGTAGAGCTGGCTGACCTTGCTGTCGGTGTCGTAGACCACGGGGAAGCTCACGGGGATCTTCTCGAGCACGGCATTGGCGGCCTTGGAATCGGGTTCGACGTTCACGCCGATGAGAGTGAAGCCCATCTTGCCGTATTTCTTATAGATGGTGTCGAGCAGTGGCATCTCCTGCTTGCAGGGCACGCACCAGCTGGCCCAGAAGTTGAGCATCACCACCTTGCCCTTGTAATCGGCCAGCGACAGAGGCTTGCCGGCTCGCGAGCCGAGAGTGAAATCGGGCGCGGGCCCGGAAGCGGTGTCGGCCGCCAGGACCGCGGCGCTGGCGGCGAGCAGGGCACCTGCGAGAAATCCGATACTGCGCTGTCTCATATGTCGCTCCTAGAAAAAGACGCTCACGCCGATCTGCCCCTGCAGATTGCTGGTGAGCTTGCTGGTGCCCAGCAGGTCAGAGTTGAACATGTGCGCTGCGAACCCGACGTTGAGGCTCAGCCAATCGGTGGGCAGCACGCGAAAGCCGGCGCCCAGGTTCGCGGTGACATGGTCGTCGCCGGCGAACTTAGTGCTGCCCAGCCCCAGCGTCACATACAGCGCGCTGGTCATGGCCCGGCCCCGGCCGATGAACACCTCGCCCGGCAGGAAGTTGTAGCCCAGGCCGAGGTTGTAGTACGTGAGCTGTCTCTCATCGTCGGTGAGGAGCTGGATATCGCCCCCCAGGGTCTCGAAGCTGGTGCGTCCGGCCTTGGAGCGGCCGGCCTCGGCCTGGAAGAAGAAGTCTTCGGTGACGTGGTAGGAGGCGGTGACGCCGTAGACGGGGTTGCTGCCGAAATCCTCGATGGACAGCACGCCGAAGTAGCCGCCGAGCTCGACGTTCTGCGAGTCGATCTTCGGCACCTTGATCTTGCGCCGCTCGACCTCGGGCTCGATGACGCGGGGGGCGGGCTCGTTAGCTTCGGCCTGCTCGGCGCGCGAGGACAGCACGTCGGTAGGATCGGCCTGCGCGTCGGCCGGTTGGTCGCGGTGGTGCCAGTGGCGCAGCGTTGCGCAGCCGCCGGCGCTCAAGGCGCAAAGCGTCAGAAGAAAAACGCGAAACCCAGTTTCCATTCGTCTACGTCCTCGTTGGAGTTGCGGTGGGTGAATACCTTGTGGCTTTTGTATTCACCGCGCAGGAAGAACCGCCGTGTGAGATAGAAGCGCACGCCGCCGCCGACATACGCGGTCTTGTCGGTGCGGTCGGTGGGGGTGACCAGGGTGGCCTTGGGTGTGATGTGGACGATACCGGTACCCAGCATGGCAAAGGGCGAGAGGCGCCGCTCGGGCAGGAACACATGAGTGAGGCCAAGATCCGCGGCCAGGCCGTTCGAGGACTTGCCGAGGAACTGTCCGACCGACAGCTCCGCCGACAGGATGGAGTTGAAGGAGTAGGCGCCATAGCCGGAGATCAGCGTGGCGCCGCTGTAGTCGCCGAGAAAGATGCCCATCTCGCCGCGGTGGGAGGTGAAGCCGGCGCGGTCGCCCATGCTGAAGGTGAACGGGGAGCCGTCGGCCAGCACGGTGGCGAGCATGTCTTTTTGCGAGGCCCAGCCTTCCACACCGCGCTCATCGCGCACCTTGAACCAGTCGGTGCGGTGCTTGAGCACGTCCACGGCGCCGTCGCGGGGCACGACGTGGAACACCGGATAGCCGCGGCCGGGTCCGGTATGCAGCTCGAGATACGGGGCGGTAACGAACAGCTGCAGCAGCTCGCGCGCTCCGCACTCGAGCGGCGCGAGGAGCAGGGGGGCCAGTAGCAGGACATAGGCTTTAATTGACCGGTACCGCAGGATCGAACGGATTGTTGAAATACTGTGCTCCAATATCCAGCCACTCCGACAGCAAGCGAAGCTCCGCGGTGCTCAAATACCCTGCGTGACTGCCTCCAGCCGCAAAGCGGCTGAAGAACGCCGTCGAGCCGTGCGCATTGCCGGCGGCCATGGGCGACGCCAGTGACACCGGCACTTGCGTCGGCTGGCCGGTGTTGGGATCGATGGGACCCGGCACCAGCACATCCTGCAAGGCGCCCATGGTAACCGTCTGCTGGTTGTGAGGGAACAGCAGCCGCCGATAAGAGGTGAGCTGCAGCGGCTCCTCATTGGAGGCGGTGTTGGTCAGATCGAGCTGTCCGGCCGGGACTTGCGCGGCGGCATTCGCGTCCACCGTGTTGTGGCAGCCCGCCTGCGTACAGGTGTGGTCGGTGAGCACCGCCTGCGTCATCGGATCGAGGGTCTGGCGGGACTTGTCCCAGAGCGGCTGGATGTGCTCGGTGTAGTTGACAGTGATGCGGCAGGTGGACGACCAGGCGGTCAGGCAGGCCTGGACGGTCGGTGGGAGTGTGGTGAAGGTCTGATCACGGTAGCTGTAGGAGAGGGGGGGGTCGATCGCGCGTACGGCCGGGTTGGTCCACACGTCTTGAAACAACACATCGACGCTCGGCACCATCGCGGCGCAGCGCGGTGTGTCGTTGGCGCAGCTCGTGCGGCTACGGGTCTCAGCCATCGACTCGCCGGCGTTCGGCGAGAAGGTGGCGACGGTATTCGGGAAGGGGGTGCCGGTCGCGGCCGCGCCGGCATTCACCGAGTTGAAGAGATTGGCGCGGCCGTGGGAGTGGGCGGTCTGGCCGGCGGGTGGATTCTGCGTGCTCGCGGGCGTATGACAGCCGTTGCACTTGAGCTCCTCGCCGGCATGCAGCTGCAGCCAAGCTTCGTGGATCGGCGAGATCCGCTGGCCGTTCACATCGAGCACGCTGATCTGGAAGGCTACGTTGGCCGGCACCTCGATACGCACCGAGCCGTCGGGCTCGACCGGCGCATAGCCCAGGATCTCGCGCATGAAATTGCTGGCGCCGAAGGCTTGGCCCGCCAGGTCGATCACTTTGCGGTCGGGGATCGAGACGGCCTTCTCCAGGCGGATGAAGCGGGCAGGCCGCTGCGCGGCAGTGGTGCTGCCAGGGTTCGCGACCGTGGCAATGTTGGGCTGGGCCGTGTCGGTGCCGTCGAAGTCGTAGACACTGCGGATGTTGAGCACGCCGACACCCGCATCGACCAGGGTCTGATCGAGATCGACTCCCGGCACCTTGTCCAGGATCACGGCGGGCAGGGCGCGCGGCTGCGCGGCCACCACATCAGTCACCATGACGCCCTCGACGGGCGGCATGACGGGCTGCAGGGTGTTCTGCGCGGGATCGAACATCCAGACGCTGTAAAGGGGAGGGGCGGTCTGCACATTGGGGTCTGCAAGGCGGGTGTCGGTGCAGGGTACGATGGCGTTGGGGGTTACGGTGGTGTCGAGCAGCCGGCACTGAGTCCAGCTCACCAGGATGCGGCCGCTGCCGTCCCAGAGCGGAAAGGCGGAATTGAAGCGGCCGTCGGGGGAGGGGCCGGGAATGGTGCTCACGTCATTCGGGGTGGCCGCGGTCTGCGCCGGGCCGCTCATGCCGGCGCTGGCCAGCGTCGGCTGGGTGTTCTCAACGTAGGTCTGGGTATCGATGAGGGTGAGATCGCCGCCGAAATCGGTGCCGGTGAAGGGCCGGATGAGAGTCAGTATCCGGCCATCGAGCATCTCGCGCGACTTCACGAACTCAATCACGCTCGGCTGCCCGTTCGCGAGGCTGCCGGTGTTGTGGCTGTTGGCGCCGTAGTGCAGCTGCAGGTCCGTGCCGTCGGGGTTCGCCGAATAAAGATGCATGCCGTTCTTGCCGGGGGCGTGGTCCCAGCGGCTCCAGAGCAGGCGGCCGCTGGCGAGCACGGTGGGATCGCGGTCGTCGCTCTGGTTGAACGACACCTGGTGGATATTACCGCCGTCCGGGTCCATCACATGCAGCACGAAGGCCGGCTCGTTGCGGTCCTCGTTTTGCGCCTCGAACTGCGGCTTTCCTTCATCGAGCAGCACGGCTTTGGACTGCCGCTGCCGCGTCGAGGAGAACACGATGCGGCCGTCGGGCAGGTAGGCCGGGGCGACATCCTGGCCGGCGTCGGCGGTGGTGTCGTCGCTGATGATGCGCCGCAGCGCGTCGTTGGGGATATCGTATTCCCAGATCGCCCAGGTCGGTGGGTCCTCCGGCTGCATATTCATGGCGAGCGGACCGCGCATCGCAAAAATCACCTTCGTGCCGTCCGCAGACACGTTCAAGTCCTTCAGGTCGTAATTTGCCGCGGTTGCCGTGCCTGTGCCGGTGACCCGTGCAGTGATATTGGTTTCGGTAGCGCTCGGGGAGGAGTTGGCGCGCATGAAAAGGTCGGCGGAGGCGAGCGCCACGCGCAGCCGGCGCAGGTCGTCCTGGTTTTTGGGAACTGAGACCCGCTTCACATAGAAGATCGGGAAGTCCACCGTCGCCGGGTCCGGCGCCTGGCCGCCGCCGGTATGCACGCTGCCGCGGCCGCTGCAGGCGGCGAGCAGGCTGATACAGGCGGCAAGACACACGCTGCGTGTGATCGCGTTCACGGTTTTGGACCCGACACTCATGTTTGACACTCCATCCCGAACGTTCGCCGAACCGTATTCGGCAATCTGCCGATGCCATCACGGCGCGCGATTTTTCCTGGCGCAGCATACCGGTCGCGATCGCCCATGACCGTTTGTCGGCGGGTGGCGACGTGAGGGAGTTGAGACATCGTGAGGGGGTCAAGCGCGTGGGTATAGTTCGCCGCGCCTTCGGGCCTTTGTGGGAGTGGACGAGTGCCATGAGCATCGCAAGTCAATTGAGAATCGCGGCGGCAGGCGCAGCGTGCGTACTGAGCCTGCACGCGGCACCGGTTCGCGCCGGCGCCAACGAGCAAGCCAAACGCCTGTTTGACCGGATCGCGGGCGTGCCGCCGACGACAGCCGAGCTTGCGACCATGGCGGGCGATATCTCGGGCGGCGATGCGATCGCGGCCGCGAATGTCGCGCTCGATGCGCCGTCGTTCTACAACGTGACTCTGAAGAACCTTGTGACGCCCTGGACCAATCGCGACCAGACGGTGTTCGCGCCGCTCAACGACTACACGGCGACCGTGATCGGCATGGTGCGCGACGACATTCCCTTCAACACGGCGCTGTCGGACGACATTCTCTATACGGTCGGAGGCTCTGGCCTACCGGCCCCCTCCGCGGCCAACAACGATCACTACGCACAGGCCGAAGCCACCAACGTCGACCTGAAGACCAACCTGCACAAGACAACCCAGTCGGCGACCTACGGCATTCCCGCCGCAGCGACCGCCGGACTGATGACGACGCGCGCGGCCTCCGCCGCCTTCTTCATCAATGGCACCAACCGCGCCATGTTCCGTTTCACGCTGATCAATCACCTGTGCCGCGACATGGAGCAGGTGCAGGACACCTCGCGGCCGCCGGACCGCATCCGCCAGGATGTGAGCCGCTCGCCGGGCGGGGACAGCCGCATCTTCCTCAACAGCTGCATCGGCTGCCACAGCGGCATGGATCCGATGGCGCAGGCTTTCGCCTATTACAATTTCGACACCACGCTCAACAAGCTGGTGTACACGTCGGGACAGCCGCAGCCGAAGTACTTCATCAACTCGGACAATTTCAAGGCGGGATTCGTCACGCCGGATGACAGCTGGGAGAACCGCTGGCGCAAGGGGCCGAACCAGATTCTGCTGTGGGACTCGGCGCAGCCGGGCAGCGGCAATGGCGCGAAGTCGCTGGGCCAGGAGCTGGCCGGCAGCGACGCTTTCGCGGCCTGCCAGGTGCAGAAAGTCTTCAAGACGGTTTGCTATCGCGCGCCGCGGCAGGCGGACCTGGCTCAGCTTGCGACCATAAAAGACAACTTCGTGGCGGGCGGCTACAAACTGAAACAGGTTTTCGCCGAAACCGCTGTCTACTGCATGGGTCAATAGCATGAACGCCATTACGCTCATTCGCTACGGTACACGCGGCTTGCAATGCAGCGCCGCGCTCGCACTCTGCGCGCTACTGGCGGCCTGCGCCGGAGGCGGTGCGCCCACGCAGCAGAATCCCGTGACCTCGCCGCCCACGGTGCAGGATTACACCGGACCTGCGCCCTCCAATGCCGACGTGCAGGCGTTCAAGCTCAATCTGTGGGAGAACATCAAGGCCAGCAACCGCTGCGGCGGCTGCCATCACGCCGGCGGGCAATCACCGGAGTTCGCGCGCACCGATGACGTGAACCTTGCCTACCAGGCGGCCACCTCGGTGGTCAATCTGGTGCAGCCCGACCAGTCGCGCATGGTGGTGAAGGTGGGCGGCGGCCACAACTGCTGGCTGGCCTCGGCATCGGCCTGCGCCGATACGCTCACCACCTGGATTCGCAACTGGGCGGGATCGTCCGCGACCGGGGGCAAGCAGATCCAGCTGGTGGCGCCGACGGACCGGACAGTCGGTGCCAGCAAGACTTTTCCCACGAGTCCTGCGCTTTTTCAAAGCACCATCTATCCCCTGCTGAACGATCCGACCACGCATCAGTACTGCGCGCGCTGCCATTCGCCGGGCGCCGCCTCGCCGCAACAGCCGTATTTCGCCAGCGGTGATGTCAACGAGGCGTACGCGGCCGCCCAGTCCAAGATCAATCTGGACGATCCCTCGCAGTCACGCTTCGTGCTGCGCCTGCGCAACGAGTTCCACAATTGCTGGAGCGATTGTGTCGCGAATGCCGACACGATGCAGGCGGCCATCCAGGCGTTTGCCAACGGGATCCAGCCCACGCAGGTCGATCCGGCGCTGGTGCTGTCCAAGGCGCTGACGCTGTATGACGGCACGGTGGCCTCCGGCGGCAATCGTTACGATACCAATCAGATCGCGCTGTACGAGTTCAAGACCGGCACCGGCAACATCGCCTATGACACCAGCGGCGTCGAGCCCGCTCTCAACCTGACGCTGTCGGGCAATGTCACCTGGGTCGGCGGCTGGGGACTCAACATTCAGCCGGGCGGCAAGGCACAGGGTACGACCGGCGCCAGCAAGAAGCTGTCCGACATCATCAAATCGAGCGGTGAATTCTCCATCGAAGCCTGGGCCGCGCCGGCGAATGTGGCGCAGATGGATGCTTACATGGTCAGCTATTCGGGTGGCACCGCCGCCCGCAACGTGACGCTCAGCCAGCACGCGTATCAATACGAGGTCATGACGCGCAGCAGCAAGACCGACGGCAATGGCGCGCCGTCCGTCCTGACCGACGACAAGTCGCAGTTTGCGCAGGCCTCCTTGCAGCACGTGGTCATGACCTATGATCCGGTGAACGGCCGGCAAATCTATGTGAACGGCTTGTCGACCAAGACGGCGGATCCGCAGGGTGGCGGTACTCTTGCCAACTGGGACGATACCTTCGCGCTGGTGCTCGGCAACGAGACCTCGACCAACCGGCAGTGGCAGGGCGTGTTGAAGCTGGTGGCCATCCACAACCGCGCGCTGACGCTCGCGCAGATCCAGCAGAACTATGCCGCGGGAGTGGGTGAGAAATACTTCCTGCTGTTCAATGTCAGCACTCTCACGAATGTGCCGATGAGCTACATCATGATGGAGGGGAGCCTGCTCGACAGCTATGCGTACCTCTTCAACAAGCCGGCGCTCATCAGCCTGGATCCCACGCAGAAGCCCGACAACATCCGCATCAAGGGCATGCGCATCGGCATCAACGGCGCCGAGGCGCAGGTGGGGCAGAGCTATATTCCGCTCGATGTCACCGTCTCGGCGGCGAACTACAGCGCTACCAGCGGTCAACTACTCGCGAACATCGGCGCCGTCATCGGGCTGCAGAAAGGCCCGACCTCCGATGAGTTCTTCCTGACATTCGAGCAGATTGGCACGCATACGCATGCGGTGAGCGATCCCGCCGTGCCGATTCCGGCGCCTCCGCCGGATGGCCCGCTGGTGCCCGATATCGGCGTGCGCACCTTCGAGCGGCTCAATGCGACCATGGCCAAGCTCACCGGCGTGTCACCGCTTACAGCGGGCGTGGCATCGACCTATGCCAGCGTGCAGCAGGCCCTGCCTTCGGTGCCGGATATTGCGGCGTACTCCGCGGCCAATCAGACCGCGATCTCGCAGCTGGCCATCGCCTACTGCAGCGCGCTGGTCGATTCTCCCTCGTTGCGGACGGCGTTCTTCGGCGCGGGCTTCGATCCGACGCAGAACGGCGCCTATATCAACGGAGCGGGAGTACGTGATCCGGCGGTCAGCGCGCTTTACAACAAGCTGGTCGGCGCCAATGTCGCGACACAGCCGGCTTTTGCGACGGTGCAGACCGAGCTCAACGCCCTGATCAACAAGCTGGCCACCAATCCGGCGATCAACCAGCCCAATGGCGCAGGTCTGGTCGCGAAGGCGGCATGCGGGTCGGTGCTCGGCAGCGCGGCGACGATCTTGCAATAGGCGATGGCTTAAGCGACAGGACAAGCTTCGGAGAAATGGTATGGGCGCCTCCCACTTGAGCGGTGAGGGTTAAGGTTTCGAGGTGAAGAGGACCCTCCAGTGCCAACGGCATCGAAGTGCCAAAATGGGAAGAGGTGAATCTTTCCAGG